>Ga0209035_10000271_pt1 | contig 20401 bp, 13 predicted proteins | sample MarorgKNORR_S2LV_6_FD_188220 | JGI IMG/M metagenome (GOLD analysis project Ga0209035, IMG submission 188220) | Marine microbial communities from the Southern Atlantic Ocean, analyzing organic carbon cycling - AAIW_A/KNORR_S2/LV (SPAdes) (version 2) | ecosystem: Environmental > Aquatic > Marine... | reverse complement strand
GTCTTCTCCTACGAAGTCACAACCCGTGACCTCGCCGGACTTCCAGATGCTCGAGGGGATTCCGTCAAGGGAATGCTCGCCTCGAATTACGAGGTAGAGGTCGGTTCTGTTAGAGTGATACTTGGGTATCAGGTCAAGGCCGATCTCACGGCGGAAGAGGCAGAGCGGGCTGTTTACGACCTCTTCGCCGACCCTGTGATCGAGCAGGGCAGCGTCAGCGGTCGTTTGCTCGATGATTCCAACGTATTCCCTGACGCCCCCCACATCGTCATCCAAGCCGGATTCAAGCCCGGCGTCACAGACAATGCTGGTCAGGCGGGTTTGGATGGTTTGCAGACAATTTTCCCCCACGTTGCAGGAGCAGCGGCTGTGGCCACGAGCCGCACCTACGCCTTCTGGGGCGTGCCTGAGGGTGTCGATTCGGGGTGGCTTGCGAGCAAGCTACACAATCCGATGATAGAGCGTGCAGCCATTGCAAAAAGAGCCGATTGCGAGGCGGCCGAGTGGCCTGCATTAGACTTCCCTGACCGCCCCGCACTCGAACAGGCTGAGCCTGCAGTAGTGGACCTGGAAGTCCCGGACGAGCGCCTCATCGAAATCTCAGAAACAGGGCTGCTCGCCCTCAATCTCAATGAGATGAAGGCGATTCAAGCACACTACCGAGATGAGGAGGTTCGCGAGGCGAGGGAAGCATTGGGTTTGCCAGCCGAGGCGCCCACAGACGCGGAATTGGAGTGCCTTGCGCAGACGTGGTCCGAGCATTGTTCCCACAAAATTTTCGCAGCAAAAATTCACCACGTCGATACTGAGACAGGTGAGGATTCGACAATCGATTCGCTATTCAAGACGCACATCATGAAGCCTACTTTGGACATTCAATCGGAGGTTGATTGGCTTCTTTCAATCTTCCATGACAACTCAGGAGTAATCGCTTGGAATGAGGATTGGAGCCTCTGTATGAAGGCTGAAACCCACAACTCACCCAGCGCTCTCGACCCCTTCGGCGGGGCAATGACGGGAATTGTCGGCGTCAATCGCGATATTCTCGGGACCGGCCTTGGAGCTAGGCCGATTGCCAATACTGACGTTTTCTGTTTTGGCCCGCCCGACTATTCAGGGAACATACCTGAGGGATTATTCCATCCTTCTCGGGTATTTCGCGGCGTTCATGCAGGTGTGCGCGCCGGAGGAAATGAGTCTGGTATTCCAACGGTGAATGGTGCGATCATCTTTGATGAACGATATCTGGGCAAGCCACTAGTTTACTGTGGTACAGTTGGTATGATGCCGCGGCGCTTGCCCGATGGAAGGGAATCCCACGACAAGACGCCGACCTCGGGGGATGTCGTTTACATGGTCGGCGGCCGAGTTGGTTCTGATGGAATTCACGGAGCGACCTTTTCGAGTTTGGAATTAACCGAGGACAGTCCGAGTTCTGCTGTGCAGATTGGAGATCCAATCACCCAGAAAAAAATGATCGATATGATTCTCGAGGCTCGCGATGAAGGGCTGATTCAGGTCATCACTGACAATGGTGCTGGCGGGCTCTCGAGCTCAGTCGGTGAGCTGGCTGAGTTGACTGGCGGGGCAGATTTGAACCTCGCCGTGGTTCCGCTGAAGCAGGCCGGTCTGAGCCCTTGGGAAATTCTTGTATCGGAGTCGCAAGAGAGGATGACAGTTGGCGTAAGTCCGGCCGACTGCGCGGCATTTGAGGCGTTAGCAGATCTGCATGAAGTCGAAGCCACTGCGGTTGGTACTTTCACCGATTCAGGCGCTTTTGTAGTCAGAATGAATTCGAAAGTAGTCGCTCATATTCCTATCTCCTTCCTGCACGATGGCTGTCCTCAATTACAACTCGAATCCGAGTGGTCGCCACCAGAGCACGACCCAATAGTATTCCCTGATGTTGACGCAGAAGGACAGGGGGACCTCCTTCGACGTTTGATGGCGAGGCCGAATGTCGCTAGCAAGGAATGGTGGGTTCGTTCCTACGACCACGAGGTCATCGCCCAGTCAGTAATCAAGCCGTTTTGTGGAGTGAATCACGACGCTCCCGGCGATGCCGCTGTAATTGCTCCAATTCAGGGCCAGACTCAGGGGGCTGTGATTTCGAATGGTATTGTTCCGCGTTATTCTGACATCGATGCTTACGCGATGACCGCCGCCAGCATCGATGAGGCGCTGCGCAATGCTGTCTGCGTGGGCGTCGACCTCGACCTAATCGCTGGCTTGGACAATTTCTGCTGGCCCGACCCGGTCGAGTCGGCCAAAACTCCAGACGGGCGCTACAAGCTCGCCCAATTGGTGCGAGCAAATCGCGCTCTGGATGACGTATGTCGAGCCTACAATCTACCGTGCATCAGTGGAAAAGATTCGATGAAGAATGATGCCACCCTGCACGGCGAGAAGATCAGTATCCCTCCAACAATTCTCTTCAGTTTGATTGGAAACCACTCGGATGTTCGTAAGGCAGTATCGAGCGATTTCAAGTCGGTTGGAGACCGCATCTATTTGTGTGGAGAAACTCATCAGGAATTGGGTGCGAGTGAACTCTCCTACCTCCTGAGAGACGAATCCAGTGGCGAATCGGGCATTGGAGGGCGAGTCCCTGAAATCGATACTGAACGCAACCTCACGATGTATCGTGCGCTTACCGCTGCGATGAGTGAGGGCTTGGTTGCAAGCGCCCACGATTGTAGCGATGGTGGGCTGGCAGCAGCGATTGCTGAGTGTTGCTTCGGCTCGGATTCCGGCGCCAGCATCGACCTCACTTCGATGATGGGCGGCGGGGATATTGACTCATGGGGTGCGCTTTTCGGAGAGTCCCTTGGACGAATCGTAGTGAGTGTAGAATCGAAGCATTGCGGCGCATTCGAAGCCGCTATGGACAGCCACGCCTGCCATGCATTAGGCACTGTTGAGGCAGGCGACAAAATTACTTTCAAAAGCGGAGATGAAGCAATTCTTTCCGCTTCGATGGCGGATCTGCGAGCCGCCTGGAAGGGCACCTTAGACGGAGGTGGCCCCCAATGAGCGCCGAGGTCCGTGTAGCGGTATTGTCCGGCTTCGGAATCAATTGTGAAATCGAGACGATGGCCGTCTTCGAAATGGCGGGAGCAAAGGCCGACCGAGTTCATGTCAATCGCCTCGTCAATGGTGAAATGACTCTCGACGATTACCAAATTATGGCCGTGCCGGGAGGATTTTCTTTCGGAGATCATCTAGGAAGCGGTCGCCTGATGGGTAACCGACTCCGCTTCGGTCTGCGCGAACAAGTTCGCAGATTCGTACAGGCAGGTAAACTGGTTATCGGCATCTGTAATGGTTTCCAAGTTCTAGTCAAGATGGGCCTACTTCCGGGCAACGAAGATGTCAGCCTGACACAAACCGCCTCTCTTGCACTCAATGATAGCGGACATTACGAGAACCGCTGGGCGACCCTCGAATTCGATCAAAATAGTCCGTGCATCTGGACCAAGGGGCTGACTCGCATGCGTGTGCCGGTACGCCATGGAGAGGGGAAGTTTGTCACCGCCGACCGCGCTCTCCTCGATGATTGGGCGGAGTCAGGGCAACTCGTCGTGCGCTATGTCGACCCAGACAGCGAATACCCGAGCGATAGCGACAAAGTCCTACCATACCCAATCTCCCCAAATCAGAGCTGGCGCAATATCGCAGGTGTCTGTGACCCCTCCGGCCTCGTCTTCGGGTTGATGCCCCACCCAGAGGCAAACCATTCGACTTGGCTTGGGGCTACCTGGACAAGAGATGTCGAGCAAGGCAAGCACGGGGAAGGAGAAGGAATGGTAATTTTCAGAAATGCAGTAGAATATGCGAAATCCAGACTAATTTAGCGCCCCAAAACGCCTAATTGAAGCACCCTTCCCTCCAATCAATGCCAGATGCGCCCCCAGTAGTCGAGGTACAGCACGTTGGCAAGCCATGGCACAAACTCACCAAGGAAGAAAAGGAATCATATCCAGTTTCAGAAGCATCCCTTTCCCTCCCCTCTTCCCTCTCAGTAGTGCTTGGAGTTCCTTGGTTTTTGTTTGCGTTTTTTGTCTGGGAACTCCCTTTTCTGAACACAATATGGCTTGGAAAGTGCGCGTATTGTCCAGATGCTCAATTCCAAAATGGCGAGATTTGGTGGGGCCTTCTAACTCCAATCGCCAATTTCGGAGCGATATTTCCATTCCTACTGGGATTCCTCTTTCTTTGGTGGAGTATTTCCCCCACACCCGAATGGCGCAGAAATGAGGCGGCTGGTTGGCTTTTCGCGCTTCCTTTTGCAGTATTCTGGCTCATGCTTGGTTGGATTGCTTGGGATTTACACACATGGGTCGAAGGCTCTCTAGGCATTTCAGATAATTATGATATGGGGAGTCGAGAACTATACTGGACCTTTACTTGGATCGCAGTTCCTGCAGTAGGCTTTGTCGCTTCCGCTCCAACCTATTATTGTCTCAAAGCTATTTTCCTCGGACTTCAGAATTCCCCTCCTCCTCCGTATGTAGATGAATTAGGCTCTAGGATTCTGCACGAGGGAAACAAAGGTAAGGACGTCTCGAGGCTGCAAGAATTACTCAACAAGATGTCAAATTCCAATTTGACTGTCGACGGTCACTTTGGGTCCCAAACAAAAGCCGCTTTGATGGAATTCGAGACAAACAACAAACTCGACCCCGATGGTGTGTTGGACCCGTTAGCATTGGCATTGTTAGACAAATCAGAGCCGAATACCAAGGAAGAACTGGTCGAATTAATCGATCTAATCATTTCTGTAATCAATCCTAAGGACAAGGGAGAATCAAGAGATATAGCCGAGTCGATTTTCGAGAATCTGATGAGGTCTATGCCGTTCAATATGAAGTCCTCTGCACGGCAGATTTGGAAGGAGAAATTCGGCGTTAGTCCAACGCTTGAAGTTCTACAATGGTGGAAGTAACGGTCAGTTTGATGAGTAGGGCCTATTGGCAAGCACATGCCGGACCCCTCTGTCGAAACCACAGAGGCCACAATCCTCCTCGATGTTCTAGCATCGCTTCACCCCACAGCCAAACGAAACTCCCTTCGCCGAATGGTAGATCATGGACGAGTCAGAGTCGATGGAGAGAAGGCAACTCGGGCAAATATGAAAGTGGCAAAAGGCTCGTTGGTGGAAGTACTTTCGAAAGCAGATGGCGACAAACCACTGACTCAACCCAAAGAAATAATTCCGGACCCCGAGGTTTTGTTTTCCGATGCTGAAGTAATCCTTGCAGACAAACCAGCAGGTCTTCTTTCGGTAGCAACCGACAGAGGCGAAGTAGATACGATGTATGACCGAGTCGCTAAATGGGCTTGGGAAAATGGTAGAACCCGCACACACTTAGTTCACAGACTCGATAGAGAGACATCTGGATGTATGATTTTCGCGCGTTCTGCAGAAACCAAAGACATGCTCCAAAAACAATTCAAAAACCGCTCAGTAGAGCGAATCTATCACGCGGTAGTACATGGAAAACCGCCTGCGGATTCTGGAGTGGAGACTCTACGAATACTTGAGACAAAAGACAAGCGAGTACGCTTGGTTGAGGATGGAAGAAGAGGTGGTAGAGAGGCGATTACAAATTGGGGGCTCGAGAAAGAAGGGCCAGCTCACAGCCTCATCCGCATCAAAATAGATACCGGACGCCGAGCCCAAATCAGATTGCATATGGCAAATCTCGGGTGCCCAGTTGCTGGAGATACGAGGCACGGTTTTGGTAAGGCGAGTGTGAATCGCCTGTGCCTCCACGCAACATCATTGTCCTTTGATCATCCAGACGGGGAACGAAGGACAATTGGCTCTGAGATCCCCAGCCGGTTGTTGTCTGAGTTAAATCGAAGATTAGGTTAGCTTTTGATTTTCCAATTCTTTTCCGAAGGAATCGAAAACACTCGCTTATAACTGCAATTTCAGCCGAGCAAACAGCATCATGACTCGCTTGTACAGTTTCGGATTGTATGTCCACCAAAACCGCAGAGCAGTTCTAGCTCTCGTCGCAGTTTCCTTGCTCTTTTCGGGGGTACTCCTCAGTCAGGGAGAGAACTTCATCGATGGTAATGCACCACCTCCAACAACCGATTCAGGTAAGGCATTGAGTCTAATTGATGAACAGTTAACAGTTTCAGCTTCCAACACAGTCACATACATTCTCTCCCATGAAGAGATGACATGGCAGGAAGAAGAGTTTCAAGCCGAAGTCGAGGTTTTCATAGAATCGATACGAGAACTAGAAATTGATATTGTTAGTATTTCGACTATTTACGACGACCCAACCAATCAACAAGTGATTGCAACTCACAGCTCTTCTAATGGTAAAAGAACTGCAGTTTATCTCTCAGTAGGGGGGTCTGAATCCGAGCTTAACAATATGATTTCGGCATTGAAATCAATTGAAAGCGAGAGCCTTGAAGTCACTGTTACTGGTAGCCTGATTATTGGAAACGATTTCGATACAGCGATGAAAAATGATACTATTCGAGCAGAGGTAATTGGCCTTCCGATTTCTTTGATTATTCTCCTCTTTGTGTTTGGAACATTCACCGCTGCAATGCTTCCCTTAGTGGTGGCTTTGTTGATGGTTGCCCTGGCCACGGGAATTAGTTATTGGATCTCAGATTGGTGGTTTTTCGGCTTGACAGAATATTCCGTCAGCATGATTTCATTGATTGGAATTGCTGTGTCAATTGACTACAGTTTATTCATGATTAGTAGATTCAGAGAAGAGATCGCCAAGGGTGAATCGACAGAGGCTGCTATTGCTACAATGATGGATACAGCAGGTAGAGCAGTAATGTTCTCCGGTGCAACAGTTGCCGTTGGCCTTTGCAGCCTCTTCTACTTCGAAGCAACTCACATGCCATCGATGGGGATGGGGGCATTCCTCGCAGTTGCTGCGGCAATGCTCTACTCATTCACAGTCCTACCTGCAATGCTATCCTACCTTGGCCCCAGGATCAATTCTCTTCCGGTCCCAATTCCAGGTGCAAACCGTAAGACTGATTTTTGGAAGAAACTCTCAATCAAGGTAATGAAAAATCCTCTTCGATGGTTAGTACCAGCACTAGTAGTTCTCCTTCTTGCTGCCTCTCCATTCCTTCGCGTAGAACTCAGTGCAGGGGGTATTGAGGCCCTGCCGCCCGATATGGAATCTAGGGTTGGTTTTGAGATTCTAACCGAGGAATTCCCAGCCTACACTGCTTCTAGTATCCCTATTGTTATCGTGTTTGATGAGGGAGACGAACCATTTTCGAAAGAATATTCCGAACGAGTTGTACCACTGTGCCAACAGATTAGCCAAATTGAAGGAGTCATAGGAGTAACGCATCCAATTTGTAACTCTGCTTTGTTTGAACGACAATTCTCGGAATGGCCGCAAGATGCGCAAGAGGAATGGGCAGCCTCCGTCTCCGAGAATATCATACGGCTTTCAGTCCCAGTCCAACACAGAAGTGGTTCAGACGAATCGGAGCGTATTGTGAGAGAAATGATGGATATTGCCGACGACGAGGACATGGAGGTACTAATCGGTGGCTGGAGTGCCTTTGAGGTGGAGTTGAAAGACCACCTGAAGGAACGAATTCCAGCGGTTCTCGCTTTCGTTCTTCTATTGACAGTATTGCTCGTTTTCGTACAGGTTAATTCTATTTTAGTGCCAATAAAGGCAATCTTGATGAATATACTTTCTGTGTCCGCCTCTTTCGGAATAATCGTGGTTGTTTTCCAAGACGGCTTACTTTCTGGTGTTCTGAATTATTCCGCTCAACCCCTCGATCTGGTTGTGCCGCCATTGGTATTCGGAATTGCATTTGGGCTGTCGATGGACTATGAGGTGTTGATGCTGTCCAGAATCCATGAAGCATGGGAAGAGACGGGAGATAATACCCAGGCAGTTGCAGAGGGGTTGCAGGCCTCTGGTAGCCTAATCACGGGCGCAGCTGCAATCATGGTAGCGGTATTCTTCGGATTTATCCTCGCAGACGTTTTAATCATCAAATCGATAGGATTTGCTCTTGCTGTTGCGGTTATTGTAGATGCTACAATTGTGCGAGCAATCGTAGTTCCTTCGACAATGCGCTTACTTGGGAAGGCGAATTGGTGGACACCTAGTTGGCTTTCCAAACAATCGAAATAAACAATTGAAATTTCCCATTTCTAAATTTTGTATTTGTTAGAAGTCTGAAACAGCACTTGATATTGTGAACGGATTGCTCACCTGATATGCGAGTCTGGACATTCGTCAAGTTCATGCGTCAGATTCTCAAGTCTGGGCCGGCTGATTTAGATTGGATTCAATCCCAAGGATTGCTTGCAGTAAAGTTGGCCCAAATTTTTGCATTGAGAAGCGATATAATCCCAGTCGACAAGTGCCGACAATTACAGCAATTGTATCAGCACGCAGCCAGTATTCCATCCGAGGCAGTGTTCGCGAATCTCGAGGCGAGAGCTCCTGATGGGTTCTTCGATGTCTTTGAGAATATAGACAAAATTCCAATCGCAGCCGCTTCTGTCGGGCAAGTCCACCGAGCCCGTCTGAAGACTGGTGAGGATGTTGTAATCAAGGTCATCAAGGCCCAGAACGAGAAGGCTTTCCGCCGCGATGTAAGGCGAATGCGAAGATGGTTGGGAATTTTCTTAATCTTCATGCCTAAGTTGCGCAAGGTCGGCAATCCCGTTGCTTTACTAAATCACGTCGCGGATTACACAACGAGAGAGCTCGATTTACGAAATGAGATTTCAGGTGCCGAGGAATTAAAGAAAATTCAATTGGATATTGATGACACATTCCAAATGCACAGGCTCAGATTCCCAAAGTACTACCGCGAATTATCAAATGAACACGTACTGGTTTCCGAATTCATCAGGGGAGATTCGCTAGAGGATGGTATTGATGCAGGCTCCTTGTCCTGGTCGACTTTGCTAGATCTGTTCCGGATACACGGCGCCTACCTATTTGGTATTGGAACGTTCCATGGCGACTTGCATCCTGGGAATTGTATTATCGATGATGATGGAATGTTTGTCTTCATCGATAATGGGGCGATTTGCCACGCTCCAAAACATGTCAGCAGTTCTCTTTTCAGATTCTTTGAACATCTATCCAACAGCGATTATGATGATGCATTCCAGTCGCTCCTCGGGCTTTCGGAGGAGAATCTCGACGAGATGCGCAAGGAGAGGTACATGAACAAGATGCACCAGATTTACCACGACTTTGAGATGCGTTCTGTAAGGGAGCAGAGCCTTACTCAAATTATGATGAAAACTGTTAGATGCGCCGTGGAGGAGGCAGGTGCAGTATTCGGAGAAGAGGCATTTCCCATCATACGTGCACTGATGTATCTCGATGGGTTAGTCATCCGAACTCACCCTGATGTCAAACTTATTCTTTCAATGAGCCCATATCTTGAGGAGTTTCGCACCTGTCTTTTGATTCCCGAACCTGTTCCACCCTATGCAAATTGATTCTTTCGTAGAATTATAGTTAATTTTTCTAAACACTTCATTATATACAGAGCATGGTTGATGCCGATGCATGATAGGCGATGTCTTTAGGAATGACAGTGCGACATTAAACCAGTCCTACCTCGAATGTGAGAGGATTGCAAATGAGTCTTCATCCTCATTCCTAAGGGCATTCAGAACACTTCCCAAAGAAAAGCGCGAGGGGATAAAAGCGCTGTATGCATTTTGTCGAAGAGTAGATGATGTTGCAGATGGTGACTGGTTGCCTGATTTCTCCAATTTCACTCCCCAACAAATGGGTTCACTACGCTTGAGGGCGCTGCAGAGATCCAAGTATTTGGATGACAAGCATGGGTCTCGTGGTACTTTAGATCATGAGGCCCATATCACTCGACTTTGTGCTCTTATTTATCTCCGAGACAACATTCAACCGTTGACAAATGCTCCATATCCAGAAGAGAAATTTTTCTTAGCATTCTGGCACACTATTGAGAAATTCAATATTCCATCTCAGCACCTTAATTCACTAATCGTTGGAATGGAAGATGACCTATATCCAACAAATTACCAGACTTATGAAGACCTCCGTGGCTATTGCTACAATGTCGCTTCTTCCGTCGGACTCTGCCTCCTCCATCTGTATGGGTATGATGATCAAGAGGCTGAACACTACGCAGATGAAATGGGAATTTTCTTGCAAATGGTGAATATTCTTCGTGATATTCAATCCGATCTTGCTTCCGGAAGGATTTACCTTCCGATTGCTGAATTGCAATCATATGGTCTTACTTCCTCTGATTTATCCAGCCCAAGCCTCGCCTCGAATCCTAATTGGCAGGAATTCATGCAAGACTACATCGAGAGATGCAAGGCACACAGAGAAGAGGCCGTTAAACTACTTCCAATGATACACACGGACTCCAGAAAGAGTCCGACTATCATGATTTCAGTCTACTCACAATTAGTAAAGCAGGCAGAGAGATTGTGTGGAGATGTTGTATCGCAGCGACTTAGTTTAACCGCCTTCGAAAAGGCAAACGTGCTGATGTCAACTCTCGGCGTGATCAGTATCACTCTTGAGGAATGAGCATGCAATCCCCTCCCCTTTCTCTTGAGTCCGAGAACTCAATTAACAGGGAGCAAGATATCTTGATTGTTGGTGCCGGACCTGGCGGTCTGGCTTCCGCCCTTCTACTGGCCCACAGCGGTTTGAAGGTCAGAGTTATCGAAAAGACCCCTTTCATAGGAGGGAGGACAAGAATCGTCGAACATGACGGATTCAAGTTCGATAGGGGCCCTACCTTTTTCCATTATCCTGAGGTTATCGAGGAAATTTTTCAAGCCATAGGAATGGATGCTCATGAGGAGCTTGGGCTGATACCTCTAGACCCCTCATATCGTCTTGTCTTTGGCAAGGGAGGCTCTATCGATGCCACCTGTAATTTAGAGGCGATGACAGAAAGGGTAAGGGAATTATCTGGCGACAAAGACGCCGAGGGATTCAAGCGCTATATCACTGAGAATAGAAGAAAATTGGACCGTTCAAAGGGTTGTCTGAAAACACCTTGGAAGGGGCCATCTGACTTGCTTTCCAAGCGCGCCTTTTCCGCGGCGACCGTGCTGAAACCCTGGGCCAGCGTTGCATCCGACCTCGAACGATTATTCGACGATGAGCGAGTTAGATTGGCCATGTCTTTCCAAACCAAATATCTTGGAATGAGTCCTTTTCATGCGCCATCACTGTTCACTATCCTAGCATTCTTGGAGTACGAGCATGGGATTTTTCATGCTAAAGGTGGTCTTGGGTCAATTACCGCTAGGATGGGGGAAATTGCCAGAGAGATGGGGGTTCTGTTCGAATTAGAGACCGAGGTCGATGAAGTCATCATCGAAGGTAAGACCGTCAAAGGATTGCGAACAAAGAATGTTGATTATATGGCTGAAAAGGTCATCATGAATGCAGACTTTGGTCATGCTATGACAACCATGATTCCTAACCAAAAGCGAAAGAAGTGGTCAGATGAAAAGTTGCAGAAGAAATCGTATTCTTGCTCGACTTTCATGCTTTATCTTGGAGTCGACAAACTATACGATGAGCCCCATCACCAAATCTATGCCTCTGCAGATTATGAGAATAGTTTGGTGAATATCGACAATCACAGAATTCCTTGGAATGATCCCTCTATTTACGTACAGAACGCTTGCATCACCGACCCAAGCATGGCTCCAACCGGCCAATCCACACTCTATGTTTTAGTTCCGGTACCCAACACTGATCCAAGTATTGTCTGGGAGCATGAAAGGGAAGAGTTTTCTGAGTTAATCATCGATCAGATGGCGCATTTGGGATTCACAAATCTTCGAGAGCACATGGTTAGTAAGACAATCGTCACTCCTGATGATTGGGGTGCTTCGGACATCTATCGAGGAGCAGTATTCAATTTAGCCCACGGACTAGACCAAATGCTTTGGAGGCGCCCTCACAATCGCTTTGAGGAATTGAATGGCCTCTACTTAGTTGGAGGCGGCACTCACCCAGGAAGTGGTCTTCCAACAATCTTTGAGAGTGCTAGGATTAGCAGTAAGCTGATTATTTCCGATCTAGGAATTTCTGTTGATTGGAATGGCGTAGATACTTGGTTCCCTGATCTCAGGAGACCTAAAGCAATGAGATAGATGCTAAGGAGGTTCTGAATTGTCTGTTGTATGGGTATTGGGGGCCGCCGGAGGAGTAGGTAGCAATGTTTGTCATAATCTCTCCGAACAAGGATGGAATATTGTAGCAAGTGGTAGAACTGAAGAAACGCTAGAATCACTTAGCAAGGAAATAAGTGGCCTCGAAATACTACCTGTGGATGCCAGAGATGCCGATGCGATGAAGGAAGCGGTTGGAGAAATCCTTCAACGTCATGGGCGCCTTGATGCCGTGGTAGTTGCTGTTGGTTCAATTCTACTGAGACCTCTACATGCAACATCCACAGAACAGGTACAAGATACGATTGACCAAAATTTCACCACTGCTTTCAATGCAATTCGATCGGCCGCGGTTCCGATGATGAGGGGTGAAGGAGGTAGGATTGTTCTGTTTTCTTCGGTAGCGGCCACTCATGGTATGACTAATCACGCCGCTATTGCAGCAGCAAAAGGGGCTGTTGAAGGATTGACTCGTGCCTCAGCGGCAGACTATGCAAAGCGGGGGATTAGAGTCAATGCGATTGCCCCTGCAATGACTGATACGCCGATGTCGGAACACCTTCTGAAGAATGATGCAAGTCGGAAAATTAGTGACTTGATGCATCCAGTTGGAAGAATTGGTGAAGCAAAGGAAATTGCCGATGTGGCAAGTTGGTTGGTAAATGGTGCCCCTGAATGGATGACTGGGCAAATCATCGGAGTCAATGGCGGATTAGGTTCTATCAAGCCATAAATTGGGAGAGAGGTAAATGAAGAAAATAATTGGGCTTTTGACTGCATTAATCCTACTGTCTGCTACCGCAGGATGTTTGGCTGAAGAATACCGAGAAGAGCTTGGAGAAGAGGAGATTGAAGACAAGAGGTACACCTTCACACTCCCCACGTTGGGAAGAGATGTTGATGGTGGACCGATGTTAGACCTGACTGCCGAATTAGAAGAAAATCCAGTACTATTGTTCTGGGTTAGTTCGCAATGTCAAGGTTGCCACGAATGGTCAGAAGGAATCAGAGAAAATAATCTCAACTATAGCATGATTCAACCAATTACAATTCACAGATACGGTAACTTCGAATCACCAGACCAAATAATGCAAGTTTATGGAAACAACTCAAGTGATCATTATTCACCATGGCCGGTGGTTGTTGATGGGCATTCGCGCCTAGCACTTGATTTCGATACGCGAGAGCCTTCGGATCTTTCAGTTGTCGAAGCTTTTGGGAATTTACCAACTCCCTCTCTAATTTTGCTCGACAAAAACGGCAATATCGTTTGGAAGGCCTCCTCATACTGGTTTTCTATTGAACAGTTGGAAGAAGCCGGAGAAGTTGCAGCAGCGCTGAGTGATTGATATGGAACTGATTTATGCGGTACTGTTTCTAATCCCAACGATTTGGGTTGGGCCCTTTTGGTTGCTTATGATGATTGAACCCACATCTGAAAGAACTTCGAAATGGGTGGAAGGAAATGCTCTTTTCATCGGACCTTTAATTGCATATTTTGTCACAATAATTGTTGATCCAAGCGGCATGATAGAATTATTTTCCGGAAACCCTGCTGACATGATGGATACCATGGTCAATCTTCTGGGGACGGAGTCGGGAACGGTTCTTGCATGGACCCATATGGTCGCCGGTGACATAATTGCCACTAGGTGGATGTGGCGCAAGGCGATTGAGAACGAAATCGGAATAAATCAAACACGAGGGATTGTCTTCTTCGGGGTCATGCTGATGCCGGTTGGACTATTACTCCATATAGTCCTCAACCGAGAGTGAATTTTCTTAATCATAGATTGCCCGCGAAGGCATAAATCGCTTTACTAGGATGGCTGCGATGAAAGCAATTACCGCAGCCACGTAGACTGAAGCGACCATCCCCTCTACAAATGCCAACTGAGCATTTTCAATTAATTGCAGCCCGAGAAAATTTCCTTCAGCAATCAGTCCCCCTCCTTCTTCCATTGCTGCCGGGAATGATTCAAACGGTAATTGCCCCAGATATTCTAACCCCTCTGGCACAACCATATTTCTTTGATAATATTCGTTCAGAACAGACCCCCCTATCGCAATACCAAGAGCCCCTCCAATCTCTCTACTGGTGTCATTAGTAGCACTACCAACTCCTGCTTTATCGGCCGGAATTGAATCCATAACTAAGGTAGTAGCTGGTGCCATGGTGAGCCCCATTCCGAGACCCAATAGTAAGAATATTAGTGCAAGTTTACTGTAATCAGTATCGATGGTTACAGTAGTGAAAATCAGCATCCCAATTGTGACTAATGTGAGACCAGTCGCTACGACGTTATTACTGCCAAATTTTCCTACAAGCCGATCAGAAAATGCCGCTGCGGGCATCAAACCAATAGGCAGAGGCAAGAATCTCAAAGCCGCTTCCAGAGCAGTGTGTTCTCTTACTAATTGGAAGTGCAACATCTGCGTGAACATGAATGAAAACATCACATAGAAAGTTAGCATTAACGCCACTAAGCCCATTGTAAAACCTCTATCTTTGAAGAAATTAATAGGCAACATAGGGAACTCTACTCGACGTTCCCAACTCACGAATATAACGGACAAAATGACACCTAGCGCCCCAATCCCTAAAATTTCTGAAGAAGTCCATCCAACACTTGGGCCCTCAATAATAGCATACAAGATAGAACCGAGTGCAGCAACTGAAATTAGCGCACCGATTGGATCGAGCGGGCGCTCTTTTTCGTCCTTAGTTTTCGGTACAAGGAACAAACCGAGTAATAGTGCTAAGATAATAATTGGCACATTAATCAAGAAAACCATCTTCCAATCATAGTTCTCAACCGCCCATCCTCCTACTAGCAAACCAATTGGCGCTCCAACGCCCGCCATCGCTGCCCAGATCCCGACTGCTTTACCGCGCTCTTCAGGAGGAAAGACGACCACAACCACAGAAAGGGTCGCAGGCATCACCAAAGCGGCTCCCAGTCCCATAACAGCCCTCGCCGCAATCACATCGTTAGACGAGTCAGCATACATCGCAGTAAGTGCAGATGCTCCCCCCACCATAATCAATCCAAATTGTAAAGCCCCTTTTCTTCCGTATCTATCCCCGATAGCCCCCATTACAAGCAGCGTCCCTCCGAAGATTAGTGCATAAGCGTCCATTATCCACTGAAGTTCTGTATTGTCTGCTTGAAGATCCTTAGATAATTCAGGTAATGCGACGTTTAGAGTCACATTGTTGAGCATCACAATGACAAGACTCAGACTCATCACGCCGAGAATCATCCAGCGGCGGCGATGAACTATTTCTGCATCCACACAATTACCACTTGACCTCTAGTTTTCAATCCGCAGGTTTGAGATGTCTGCTTCCCCCAGCCGCCTCTATGAGGCGGCACATGCGAGCGGGAGCAGCGGTCCTGATGTTGCTAGCGATGAGCCTCTCAGGGTGCATGTTCTGGTCTAGTGAGGAGCCTTCTAAAGAGGCGGATGAAAATCCATATCCTTCAATTTGGGAAAGGCACACTCTAGAGTGGCAGACGAATGACACGATGTCATATCTGCTTGAACCAGGCCTCCACCACGCCCTCGAAGTGCAGGAAGCATTCATCGAAGTTGATACAAGCGAAGTATGGGAAACCGGCCCAGCCCAATCCACAGTCCACCTCTCCTACTGGCTGCCCAACAACACTCTCGATGGCGAACAAGTCCCTGTGATAGCCATCATCAGTCCATACTTCGACTACGGCCCCCAAGGCAGTGAATCGACCCCGACGAACGTCGTCAGCGCAGGTAGAGGGGAGTTCATTTTCCGTAATTTCGTACCCCATGGCTACGCCCTCGCTCAAGTAGCAGTATTCGGAACAGAGCAATCGAGCGGCTGCTTCGATTACCGGGGGGCAGGAGAAGGTTGGGGCATCCACCACGCGGTTGAATGGCTCGGTCAACAAGAGTGGAGCAATGGCAACGTAGGCCTCTATGGCAAGTCATACGAAGGCGCTACGCAGTGGGAAGCAGCCGCGCAAGGTAGCGAATATCTGAAGACAATTGTACCAATTTCAGGAACAACGGCGCTGCATCCACTTCTCTACAAGAATGGCAGCGCAGAGGCGAGAAGCCAAGTCATGCACATGAATTACTTCTCGAGCACAGTCGATTACAACGAAGACGATCTCGACAATGTTTGCCCAGACATCGCAGAAGGGTTGTTTGCGGGACCAGTGACTTACATTGGAGGTGAGATGGATCCGTACATGTCGAATTATTATGATGAGCGAAGCCACATCGACAAGGCATTCGGAAATTGGAATGGCAGCATCTACTGGGTTCAGGGGATGCAGGACTGGAATGTAGATCCACACCAGGTCTTCGGCGGGCCGGCAGGTGTGAATTGGTACACAGATTACATCGAGGCTGGGTATGATGTTCGGGGGATTCTTGGTCAGTGGGGCCATCACTATCCCGACCAGGTTTCGAGCCATGATGGTGTGAGCAGCGGGAACGGCTTCGAGGCTCGTGATAACATGACACGCTGGGACTGGGCGCAGGATTTGTTCGAATGGTTCGAGTATTATCTCAAGGGGATTGGGCCTAAACCAGATCTAACTGCGCAGATTCAGCGCTCTGATGGGGTGTGGAGAATCGAGGAGACGTGGCCTCCCGCGGATCTGAATTGGACCGACGTCTCTCTCGGAAATTGCACCAATCAGGGTAATTCTTGGGTCGGTGGCGCGCCGGTTATTGGGGGCGTCAGTGAAGTCATTGTTGAGTGTCCTGCTTTCGATGAGGATGTGCATATCTCCGGCCTTGTTCGATTACACCTACTTGCTTCTGCAGTGTATGATGGTGGGCAAGTATTCGTTGAAATGCAGGACTCTTTGACCGGTGTGCGCATCGGGCACGCGACGATGGATATCCGCTATCACTCCGGCGGCAACGAGCCGACTGGAGTGTTTCCCGGTCAGACGGTGACGATGATGATGGAGTTCCAAGGCATAGATCACCTACTTCCCGCAGGTAATGGAATCAAGCTCGTGATGACAACTTCAGGCAAGGATTACCTCGCCCCTGCCTGTGGAGCAGCCTGTCCAGTGCACGTGCATATTATCGACGATAGCACACTCTCCCTACCACTGATCAATCGCGATGGCTCAAATGTGCTAATCACACCGCAGAGAGATAATTGAGAGGTTGATTGGCGATGCAAGACGCGATAATCAGACCGGCGTTTTCAATAATGCACCGCCGACGTCACTCGATTATGAAGAATCAGCAAGTGGCGTTGATTCTGATATCTCTGCTTCTTCTTTCGAGTTCGAGTAATACCGCACTCGCCGACTCAGGAAACGAATCGGCCAGAGGCTCAGCCAAGGACCCGACTCTGGACATCTCTGTCGATATCAATGAGAAGGTAATGATGTCGGATGAGTCGTTGCAAGCAGTCTTCAGTCTCGTGGGGTTGTCGAACACAGACACCTACATCCTTTCGTGGAATCTTCGCGAGGGAAATACCACTCAAGGCACCTCAGTAGCTTCTGACTCGTTCTATTTCCAACCGTCTGGTGCGAATCACTACGAAGCGATCGAGGTGTGGCATTTCTCGACCGATTCTCACCTCTACTTACTCACCGCCAGCATACAGAAGGCTGGCGATCCTGCTTCCACAACCGGCGCAGAACAGAAATTTGCAGTCTTCCGTAAATCGATTGCACCCGATTGGGCCGATCTCGTGATGTTCGGAGACAGCCTCTCAGATGCCGGAAATTCCTACCGAGACTGGGGCACACCCGATAGCCCACCATATTTTGGCGGCCGATTTACCAATGGGAAAGTGTGGCTCGATCGCGTACACGAATGGATGGGAGTGAGCACAACGATTGGCCAAGACTCGGATCCCGGCAATAACCGTGCATACGGCGGCGCGACATCCGAGAATGGCTACTACCTCTGGGTCGTCACGAATGTCGGCCGACAGGTTGACGATTACACTGAGACTTACTCATTTGATTCAGATGAGGCGGTTGGAATTTGGGCTGGGGGTAACGACATTCGCAATGGCGTGGGTCATGGCCAGGAGATCATTGACAATATTGAGGAGCACGCTATTCAAGTCATAGCAAATGGCGCCGAGACTCTTCTACTGTTCGAGATACCTCCTATTGAAAGAATTCCTGAGTTCCGTGACGATTCTAACGAAGATAAGGCAGAGATGGCCGAGCGCATCGACGAGTTCAACGCAGGCATCGTCACACTCGCGACTGATTTGGCTTCAGATTATGGCATAACTGTCCATCTGATTCCTGCTTGGGACGCCTTTGAGAAAATTTACTGGAATCCTTCGGCGTTCGGTTTTGACAACATCACTCACTCCGCTTGCGAGCACAGTGGCCTCACCTGTGATTCTAATGACCCGATAGATCCAGTTCCAAACAGATTCATTTTCTTCGACGATAAGCACCCAACTATGGCAGTTCACAGATATATCTCGATGCTTGTGAAGGAAATAGTCGGCGAGTCGGATTACGATGGTGATGGCCTCGCCGACGTCGATGACCTCTGCGACGATAGCCGACCGGGAGAGGAGGTCGACAGCGACGGTTGCCCACCCCCAGTCGATACTGACGGCGACGGTGTACTCGATGATGATGATGACTGCGCCGGCACTCCTGATGGTCAAACCGTTGACGAGAATGGTTGTGCTGCGAGCCAGCGCGATAGCGATGGAGACGGCGTCAGCGACGCCGATGACCAATGCTCCGAGACGGCGAGTGGAGATTCAGTGAACTTCCAAGGCTGTAGCGAAATGCAAGTTGATTACGACCTCGATGGAATAGTCAATGCCCTAGATGATTGCAGTGCGACCATCCCGGGCCGAGAGGTCGACGCGCAGGGATGCTCTGCCTATCAGCGCGACACGGATGCTGATGGGATATTCGATGCATTCGATCAGTGCCCTTCGACAGCGGCTGGAAAAGAAGTCGATGAAGATGGCTGTTCTGCATCCCAAAGAGACGCAGATGGAGATGGAGTGCCTGATGATTCCGACCAATGCTCCGGGACAGATTCCGATGAGCAGGCGGACGAAAATGGCTGCAGCGCCAGTCAGCGCGATTCTGATTTAGATGGCTACACAGACTCTGAGGACCAATGCCCAGACACCCCAGAGAGTGAGGAAGCGGATCGGGATGGCTGTGGACCCAGCCAGAGAGATACCGATTCTGACGGTCTGATGGATTCAGATGATCCATGCCCAGAAACGGTTGGCTCAGTAGGAGGTTGTCCAGCAATCAATGTTGAACTCGAATTACTGAATGAGATGGCGACACCGGGAATGGCTAGAATCGCCATGACTCTGAGTTGTGAGGGCGGCTGCAAGACTTCAGTAAACGTTGACGGGGAGGAATATGGCCGCCTATCTGAAGGCACTCACCTACTGATGGTATCCGTAGAAGACGGCCAAACCGTCGTCGTCAACGGATCTTTCGGCACCTCATATCACATCGCGGAACTGACAATCACATTCTCAACTTCCGAGCCTGAGCCGGAACCTCAACCGGAGCCTCAACCAAACCCAGAACCCTCTCTAGTTGCAGAATCAAGGCTCATGCCGATCATACTAGCAGCGATTGGCCTTGCAGTTATTGCGCTGGTTGGCGTTCTCATCGCACGAAAAAATATGTCCGAAAGCGATGAGTGAAATCACACTCGCAGTAGCATTCATCCCTCATCACCATGACCGCTGTTCAATCATGTCGCTCCCACGTCGTGCAATGGAACAGATGGGCTTCGTAGTCTGCTGTCTGACTTGCGATGCTCCGGACGTGCCCGGTACAGAGCGCTGCCGTCAGTGTATCGACTCTCATGCAAGGGCGCGGGACAAATTGACTAGCGGACCCGCGAGCAGTAAGGCGGAACGGCTCGCTCGCGAACACGTCACTATGCTCGCCGAACCGGGTAAGCACATTGACGACAGCGAACATGGAGAATACATGCTTGCATACCAACGATTGATCGACGCCCACCAGGGCGTTGAGGAAGTGATTACTATGGAGCAAGTAGAGGCGAGGTTTGCCAAGCAACGCCAGAAGGAAGACAAGTCACTCATCCGCGATGTAGCAAATCAAAATCCATGGTCGGACCGAGCTCCTAATGCTGAGGAGCGAGAGGAGATGCTTGCTATGTTTGGCTCCACAGACAGGCCCGAGGTGCCCTCTTGGGACGACTTGATGGATGAGGTCG
>Ga0209035_10000269_pt1 | contig 20416 bp, 28 predicted proteins | sample MarorgKNORR_S2LV_6_FD_188220 | JGI IMG/M metagenome (GOLD analysis project Ga0209035, IMG submission 188220) | Marine microbial communities from the Southern Atlantic Ocean, analyzing organic carbon cycling - AAIW_A/KNORR_S2/LV (SPAdes) (version 2) | ecosystem: Environmental > Aquatic > Marine... | reverse complement strand
ATCGTTTGATGCCAAAGTACAATTCAAAAGTAATGAAATCTCTGAGGCAACATTTGAAACTGTGAAATCATGCACAACTGAGGTAATTGAGCATGTGACACACGAACAATCTGAAATTTCAAATGTAAAGAGTAGAATTACTGACCTTGAATTGGAAGTGCAAAAGATAACAACACTCGCAGAAGTAGATATTCAAGAATCTGCCGTTTCATATCTGGAGACAAATGAACCACAACAAGTAGTTCAAACAATACTTCCAGAAGTACCAACACAACCAATCGTAACACCTTCAGAACCAATTGAAGCTCAAGTATCCCCAATACCTGAACCTCCAACTGCATCTGAAGTGACTTTTACATTCCCAGACCCACCTCAGCAGGTGAAATCAGAAACATCTAAAGACGACAACGATAATGATTGGTTAGCTAGAATGGAAGCACAATAATTTTTTTAATTTATTTTTTTAACACTTAGAAAGATCTAACTTCATACACTTTTTGATGTCTGAAAAATATGCCATTGGACTTGGTAACAATGATGTAACTTTACGAAAAAAAGCAGATTCTGATTTTGTATCTTTCTGGGATGAACAGGCTCATAATTTAACTTGGTTTTCCCCTTGGAATCATACTCTTGATTGGAAACCTCCTTTTGCCAAATGGTTTGTTGGAGGCACAATTAACGCCTCATACAATGCTCTTGATATTCATCAAAACACAAAATCTGATAAAGCTGCAATTTTGTGGGAAGGTGAAAATGGTGATTCTAAAACATATACCTATGGTGAATTATCACTTGAAGTTCAAAAATTTGCCAATGTCTTAAAATCACTTGGAGTGAAAAAAGGAGATAGGGTTACTATCTATCTCCCAATGGTTCCTGAATTACCAATTGCAATGCTTTCTTGTGCAAGAATTGGTGCTATCCATACTGTTGTGTTTTCTGGATTTAGTGCTGCATCTATTAAAGATAGGATTGAAGATTCTAAATCTAAAATCATAATAACAGCTGATGGTGGTTATCGGAGAGGAAAAATTGTCAAACTTAAAGAAGTAATTGATGATGCAATTAAGGATTTTAAATTTGTTGAGCACGTCGTTGTTTTAGAAAGAACAAAAAATAAAATTTCTCTTTCTTCTAAGGACAAACTATGGAAAGATTTGATGGAAACTGTTTCTAATTCTTGTGATGCTGAAAAATTATCCAGTGATCATCCTCTTTACATTTTATACACTTCTGGAACTACTGGAAAACCTAAAGGTGTTTTACATGGAACTGGTGGATATCTGACTCATATTTATTCAACTTTCAAATGGGCATTTGACATTAAAGATTCGGATGTATTTTTTTGTACTGCTGATATTGGTTGGGTAACTGGACATAGCTATGTTGTCTATGCCCCTCTTCTTCATGGCGCAACTCAAATAATGTATGAAGGTGCACCTGATTTTCCTGATATGTCTAGAATATGGAATCTTTTACAAAAATATCGTGTTTCTATTTTCTATACTACTCCAACTGCCCTTAGAATGTTTATGAAATTTGGTGATGATATTCCAAATTCATTTGATCTTTCTTCTTTACGTTTACTTGGAACTGTTGGCGAACCAATTAACCCTGAAGTTTGGAAATGGTACTACAAAATTATTGGAAAAGAAAAATGTCCTATAATTGATACTTGGTGGCAAACAGAAACTGGTGGTATGATGATCTCTCCTTTGCCAGGACTAGAAACAATTCCCTTGAAGCCTGGTTCTGCAACTTTACCCATTCCAGGTACTGCTATTTCTGTAGTTGATGAATTTGGAACTGAAGTTTCTCCTAACACTAAGGGGTATCTAATTATTAAAAATCCTTGGCCCGGTATGCTTTTGACATTATGGGGCGATGATGAGAAATACAAAACTGTCTATTGGTCAAAATATCCTGATTGCTACTATTCTGGTGATTATGCTCTAAAGGATGACGATGGATATTTGTGGTTACTTGGACGTGCTGATGATGTTTTAAAAATTGCAGGTCATAGAATTGGAACTGCTGAACTTGAAAGTTGTATTGTATCTAATGATGATGTTGCAGAATCTGCTGTATGTGGAATTCCTGATGACATTAAAGGTGAGGTAATTATAGCATTTGTTGTTTTAAAAGATGGAATTATAACTGATAAAAATATTTTAGAAAAAAATCTTTATGCCCAAATTCGAAACGATATTGGAGCTATTGCTTCTCCTAAGCAAATTTATTTTGTTTCAAAACTTCCAAAAACACGTAGTGGAAAAATCATGCGACGATTACTGAAATCTATTGGCAATGGTGAAAAAATTGGTGATACTAGTACTTTAGATGATGTTTCTGCTGTAACTGAAATTCAAAGTATTGTTCAAGAAAAATCTAAATAATTTATTTTAATTTTTTTAAATTAATTTCAGACAACATTTGAAACATTTCTTTTAATCCATTATATTCTGATTTTGAATCTTTGTCTAATTGATCATATTCTTTCTCTTTGATTTCCTCTAATTTTTGATTTGATTCTTTAAAAAATTCTTCATATTTTTCTATATGTTTGTCACTCATTTCTGTTAAATTAAAAATTACAGTATTACTTCCAATCAAATTTTTATTTTCATCATAAAGACTAGTTGCTTGTAATGATCCTAAAAATGTGCTTTTATCTTGTCTGATGAATGTAATTTTTCTATCTGTTACTTTACCTGTTTCAAACCATATTTTTAGAGAATTATTCATTGATTCCCATGATTCTTTTGGTACGTGCTCAAAAATTGCTTTGCCTAAAATTTCTGATTTGGCATATCCTAAGTTTGCTGCATATGTGGAATTACAGTCTAAAATCATGCCTATGGAATTAATTCTCCTCCACATTATTGGTGCATCTTTTAGTGTTTTTCTTGCTTCAGTTTGAGGCATTTCTCAAATTGAACTAACTAGTTATTAAATTGAAATATTATTAAAACCACTGATCTAAATTTTGACTTTTTTTCTCAAGTGCTTTTTTTAATCTGTTTAAAGTTGATTTTATTCTATCTTCTGAAAAACTTCTCTCTTTTACCAAGTAATTCATAATCCCCTCATAGTCTACTTCATTAAAGATAATTTCATCCACATTTGCAACATCTGGATTTAGAAAAATATTTCTAATTTGTTCAAACTCTATTTCTCCTAATTGTTCTTGAATCTGTGGAATGTCTTCTAATCTCTTGTGTTGTCTGATTAACTTCATTGCTGTTTTTGGACCGATTCTTTCAAATCCATTTGGATTGAAATCAGTTCCAATTAAAATTCCTACATCAATTAATTCTTCTCTTGTCATTTTAATTGAATCAAGTGTTTTCTGTGTTTCAATTATTTCTGGAAGAACATCGATGTATGTATTTCTATTTGGAATTTTTCTTCTTCCGCTACTTGTAAAATTTCTTACTAATTTTTTTGCACCACATAAAACTGAATCATAATCTTGACTTGCAGATGCATATGCTTGCCCTGTATTTGTTAAATGTGCTGCAGTTGCTTCTCCTTCTGAAGGTGCTTCAATGTATGGTATTCCAAAATATGTTAAAAATTCTTTTGATTCTTTTACCATTCCATCTTTCATGCTAGTTGTCTGTTGTGCATATTTTCTAGCATCTTCCATATTTCCTTCCGATATTGCTTTTTCGTATTTTACTGTGGCATCTTTTTTAATTTGTTTTCTACGCTCAATTTCTGCTGTTTTTAGAGATGGTGGCTTTCCATCAAAGACATAAACTGGTTTAATACCTAAAGATAAAAAATTAACATTCCTGTAAAGCAGTCCACTAAGATGACTTGTGATCCTTCCCTCTGCATCTGTTAATTGTAATCCATCTGGACCCCTTATACTTGCTAGAAATTGATAAATTGCATTGTATGCATCAATTGCAATAACTTTATTTGAAAATGCTTCTAGTGTTGTCTTCTCTCTTACAACTAAGTCTTTTAGATTTAATCCCACACTTAATTGATAATTTTATGGTATTTTGTCTTTATCATTTAAAGTCGATCTAGTTTTTTGTTCTTATTTGCCTAATAATTTTTGTTTCCATTAATTCAAGGAAATTAATTTAATATATCTCCACTTTCTAATTATTGACTTGAAGATTACTGACATTCCTAACAATGTTGAGGAAAAAATATTTGAAATAAAACTTCATTCTGATCAATCTGTTTTTAAAATTATTTCTTATTTCCCTTTATCTGACTTTGAACGTCAGACTATTACTTCTCTGTTAAACCAACCTAGTTTTTCTGAATTTCATTCTATTTTTACTGATAATATTACTGATGATGAATGGAGTAAAACTAAAAATCAAATAAAAAAGCGATTTCAAAATGAACTTTTTGATATTGATTCCAAATTATAGATAGAGCCATTAGTATTATTATGAAGATTGTTTTAGATCTGATGCCGGGGTAGCCAAGTGGTAAGGCGGCTGTCTCGAAAACAGCTACGTGAAAGCGTGCAGGGGCTCGAATCCCTTTCCCGGCGTAATATCATTAAGTTTAAACTTGCTTACGATTGATCTTTTTTATGACTTCTGAAACTGAATCAAAAATTGAACAATCTGATGTCTCTGTTGCTGAATTAATTACTCATTTTAGAGAAAAATGCAAAATTTGTGGCCATCATAGAATAATGCATGATAATTTAGGTAAGTGTGAAGGAGTAATGAACAAACCTTGTACTTCTGGTTGTGATAAATTCAATGCAGAATAATTTTTTAATAATACTCTGTGTTCTTTAATTCTTTAATAACACTTGAATGTTAATTCACACATGCGGGATTTTCACCCTGATGATGATTTGATTTCTCCTGAGAATTATACTCCTCAAGAAACTCCTGGTGATTTTGATCCTGGTATTCCAAATCAATTACTTGATTTTATTTTAAGATCTGAACCTACTGAAGTAGTTGATACTGATCTATTTGCAGTAATGAAAAAGAGACGATCAACTAGAAAATTTTCTGATAAACCTGTTGAAACTGTAAAAATTGATAAAATTATTGCAGCTGCAGATACTGCACCAACTGCTGGAAACTTTCAAGGATTTGAAATATTTTACATTAAAAGTCCTGAAAAGAAAAGTTTGTTAGTTAATGCATGTAATCATCAATCTTATGCTGATGCTCCTGTAGTATTGGTTTTCTGCAAAAATCCTTCTAGGGTAAAATTTAATTTTCCTCCATACATCCTTAGAAAATTTGCAATTCAAGATGCAACTCTTGCAGCAGGATATTCTCAACTTGCAGCACAAGCTTTAGGATTAAGTTCCATTTGGATTGGAATGTTTGATGAACAAAAAATAATGGATATTCTTCAAACTGATTTAGTTCCGTCGTCTGTATTGTGTATTGGTTATCCCAAACAAACTAAATTCCCAAAATCTAGACGCAATCTTAAGGATTTAGTTAATGTGGTGTGGTAGATATGCCTAAAATTCTCCATCTTTAAATAATCATTATTATTTCTCTATTCTATGACTGATGCATACGTGATGTTAAATTGTGAATTGGGTGCTGAAGAGGGTATTATTGAACAATTAAGAGAATTAGAACAGGTTATGGATGTTTTTGAAACAATTGGAACTCACGATATGATGGTTAAGCTTCAAGCTGATAATTTTGAAAAAATTAGAGAAATTGTATCTTGGAATATTCAAAAACTTGCCAAAGTTCGTTCAACTGCAACTTTAATCAAAAAAGATAATTAAGTTAATTGCAAATTCAATACGCTTAAGTTTAAAATTATTTATGACTGATTATGGATATTTCATCAGCTAAACTGCCTGCTATTTTGATACTTGTGCTTATCGGGGTTTTGGTCTTGCAGTTTGTTTCTAATACTGATGATAATTCTCCGATGATTGATTTTGAAACATGTGAACTCTATATTCAAGATTCTCAAATCAATACTAAAAAATATCTGAATGAATTCGATCCAAAATGTATGGATTTCAAAAATCTTAACAAATAAAATTTTTAATATTTAATTAAGATAAAGTTCTAATCATGTGGTATGAATAGTGATAAAACTGAAATTGATAAACTAATTGACACCATGATTGAAAGTGGAGATGAATTAGTTAAGAATTTAAAAACTGTACTGCCTAATTCTCTATCTGAATCAATGGTTATGTTTCATGAATCAAATGTTGAAAATTTAAAAAAAATTAAAGAATTCCTTAATGGTTAACCTATAATTTTTAATTCATATGATTACTACTATATCTTTTTTAATGATAATTTGACTTTTTTATTGTGATTAGAACTCGAACAATTTCTATGACAGTAAATAAAATGGTAGGCGATACATTTGATGCTATTGTTGAACTATTTCCTAAAATTGTACCTGATGCAAAAATCAATTCAGATGGGTGGTGGTCTTTTATTGGACCGTATGGTAAATCTAAAGTTAAATTTAATCAAAATAAATCTCTGGGAATTCTAGATCATCAATATATTGATGAAGAATCTTCTTGGAATGTCCCGATGCGTATAATCCAAAATGGTAATTTTTCTGAAGTGGTAATTATTTTAACAAAACCTGAACAATTATCTGATTCCCAATTTGATCAACGTGTATCTAAAATCAACCAAGTTGTAATTTCGATGAAAAAAATTCTTGAATCTAATACATGATCTCATTAATACTTGTGATTTATTGTTATCAGGCATAATTGATTATTGTGCTTAAATCTAAATTTTGTCATGTTAAATTGAAACAAATTGCCATATGATGAGGTCTGTTATCAAAGATTAGAAGATGATAATTCTAACAATCAAGAAGAATTGATATCTCTTTCAATGATGTCTGACCCTGATGGTGTATTTGAATCAAATAACAACATAAATTCTACATAATCTTAATTTTTTTATCTAAAATGAAATGCAAGTATTGTGAAAAAATTTTATCAGATGATGCTGATCTTGTTTTAAATTATTTTCATCATATTGAAATTAATCACTACGATTCACTTGATGATGAGGATAAAATGATGCATAATATTAGAAAAAAATTTTTGAAATCTAACAAGGACTATGAATTAAAAAAGAAAAATATTGGTGATTCTGATTTAATTTTTAATACTAAAAATTCTGAAATTTAATAATCTTATTCCTCTTTACCTGGACCTACTACGTCTTCAGGCTTTATTTTACTGTCCCAGTCTCCTTTGACTCCTTTGATTAATGAAATTATTCCAGATATGATAAATGCTAAAACTAATCCAAAAAATACTGTTTGATCCATTATTTTGAATGAACAATTAATTTTTGCTGGTGGTTTATCATCAAAATATTCGTAACATGTTCCAAACTCATTTGATTCTAAAGTCGCTGCTTGATATTCATGACCAAATGCACCTAAAATAATAAAACCCACAAAAATTAGTGCAATTCCTAGTATTATGAATCGCATGTCACTCATATTTTTTTTTATGATTTACAGTATTTACATTTTGACCCAAAAAATAACTAATGTTATTTTTCTAGTAATATTTTCAAATTTTCTAAGGATGCCTCATAAAATGAACCCATGAACACTAAAAATTCAAGAAATTGTTTTTCAGACATTTTTTGACTGTTGAGGTATGATTGCCATGTTAATTCTGTACTATTTTTTGTTTTATTTTTAATTGAAATTGTTGCAACATATGCTCTTAATGGTAGACCTTCTGTGGCAACATACGTGAAATATTCTCCTTTATTCCATGCAACAATATGCTCTTCTATTTTTGTCCCATCTCCAAATGTGATCAGTCTAATTGCTCCTACACCTTTTTTGATTTTAGATAGATATTCTGTTTTTTCTACATCCACTAACCATGATGATAATCCTACAATATTGCTAATTTTTCTCCAAACTCTATCTTTTGGCGCATTAATTTTGATTGTTTTTTTAACTGTTCCCGTATGAAATGATTTTTTTCCATTTTTTACCATATATTTCTGCTATAATCATTCAATTTTAATTTTTAATTAAAGAATCATTTTTAATCCCTTTAGGATAATACTATCAAATGGTATTTGGATGGGGTAAAAAAAAACCGTTAGAATCGCCTGTAGAGCGTAAACTTGGTAATCAAAATATCTCACTAACTGATATTCCCCGTATTGTATCTGATCTTAGTAAATTGAGAGAATCTGAAACTCTTTCTGAAATAAAAAACTTGAGAAATAATACTGCTCCTCTTATTGATGATCTAATGAAAATTGGTATTGTTCTTGAAAAAGATGATTTAAAAATTGATGACATCGATAAACATTTAGCTATAATTGTAGTTAGAGGTAAACAACAAGTAATTGATATTTTAAAAAAGGATGTCAAACATTTAATGCAAGTTTCAACCCTCGATGATGCAAAAAAATTAGATTATTTTCTAAATCAACTTCTTAAAAAAGTTGGTGATGTTTTAGGAAGACAAACTAGAGTGATTCATATTTTTGCAAAAAAATATGCAAACCAATTAACTAATAATCTTAAAATTATGAATGAAAATTCTGCTAATATTTCAAAACTTTTAAAACATTTTGAATCTAATCAGTTGGCATTTGATGAAATTAATGAAATGTTAAATAAAATTAAATCTCTTAATCAAGAACATGCTGATAAAACAAAAAGAAATGTAGAGATACTGGATAATTTGGAATCCATTAAAGATAAGAAAATCATGTTGCAGAATTCTATAGATGAAATTCATTTGTCAGAGGATTTTAAAAAATATGTGGCTTTGGAAAATAAATTAAATGAATTTACTAATCAGAAATCTAAGATAAAATCTGAAATTGATACTCAATTTACAAAAATCTCCCGCCCTCTTGGTAGGTATGCGTATGCATCTTCATTGGACAAGGATCAAGATCGTATTTTATCTACTTTGGTTAAAAATCCTTTTGATGCACTTATTCCTGCAAACTCTGATACCATTATTCTAATTTTAGAAAATATTAAAAAAGGAATTTCTTCTGGCGCTATATCTGTAAAAGATACTGAAAAGACTTTATCACAATTGACTGAAACTGAAGAATTCTTGGATGGATTTATCCAAAAGATATCTGGCTATACTGATATTTTCAATTCTATGAAAAATGATCTAAGTGATTTAAAAGTTCAGAATTTGACTTCATTTGAAAATGAATTTTCTAAAAATAATGATTCTGAAAATGATGCTAATCTAAAATCTAAAACAATTTTGTCTGAAATTAATGAAATAAATTCTGGAATTCATCAGCTTACATCTAAAATTGAAGATAAATTACAATCATTTTCTAATACTAAATATTCTATATCTTCATCTTAAAACTAATTTACTAAGTAATTGAAGTGTTTTTGTGCTTTTTAAGAAGAAAATAATTGAGCGTAAAGTTTTACTTGAACAAACTGTATTGGATAGTATTGTTACTTTTTGTAAGATGAAGCACCCTAATGAAGGAATTTTAATTTTAAAAGGAAAATCTCGGAGTGGTGAAATAAAAATCGACGGACTTGCTATTCCACCATTTAATTTCACAGGCCCCACTTTTGCTGGTTTTCCACATTCATTCTTACCTTTTGATAATAGTTACATTGGAATTGTACATTCTCATCCTGTTGGTTCAGCTGAACCATCTGTAACTGATTTGAATAATTTTTTTGGTTTGGTTTCTTTAATTATCAAATCCCCCTATGATGATGACGATTCAATTTTTGCCTGGGATAGTAGTGGTAATCCTATTCCACTAGAAATTAATTAACTTCTAAACCTTCTTCATATAGAATTGAATAATTCTGACAAAGCTTTATAACCTTTTTTGGAACAACTTTATTTGATTTGAATCCTCAACTTAAAAAATATTATATTTTTCTAGGTGCCTCACTTGTATTCAGTATTGGTTTACAAATTGTTCTAGGTTATCTTGGTGTGCCTTGGTACATTAGTATTGGATTAGTAATGGCAATATTCATTTTACTTCCTATGTATATGAGGAGAAAACAAATGGGCCAAATGGGTAACTATGGTGGAAGATCTAGTGGTGGAGGCGGAGGCTTCTTTGGCGGTGGTGGTCAAGGCAGCAGTACAAATGTAAAGTACGTGTGTCTTGTTTGCAGGAATAAGCACAATGGTGGTGCTTGTCCTAGATGTGGATCAAAAATGCAAAGAGCAGATTTCTAGGTAAAAAAATGGTCTTAGAAGAATTAAGAAAAAAAGCCCTATACCAAAACTCTATTGAGATCTGGATTGGAATAAGTGAAGAGAAAAAAATAGACTGGGTTAATACTGATAATTATCAAAAGTTTATTGCATTTCTTTTAAAAAATGAACTAAACATGAAACAAATGACTATTTGTTTTGATGAATCAGATAATGCATCTTACGGCGGTCACAGCAAAAAAGTATTTGCTAATAATTTGGCTGCAATCAATGATGTAAATTCACACTGTTATTCGATAAAATTGAAGGATAGTGCAATTGAATTAATTCGAAAATTTGAACTCTAGTTTTATTATCGTTTTAACTTTGGATTAACAATTGCATCTAATGCATTACCAATAAACACAAATGCAAGACCAGTAATTGCAATCATAATTCCTGGTGGTACTATCCACCACCATAATCCTCTTGCTGCTGCACCAAATGTATTGGCATCGTGTAAAATTTGACCCCATGTTGGAAATGATGGATCTCCTAATCCTAGAAAACTTAATCCTGCTTCTGTAGTTATTGCTGCTGGCACTGATATTGCAACACTTGCAAATGCATATGGGAGTAATTGTGGTAAAATATGTTTGAGAATCATTTTTGAATCTCTTTGACCCATCATTGTTGCAGCCTCAACATATCCTCTAGTTTTGATTTGTAATGACATACTTCTTGCAACTTTTGCAATCCCTACCCATCCAAAAATCATTAAAAATCCTACCATCACAAATATGCTATTGCTAATGGTTACTGAAAGTATTATGAGAAATGGTAGTGCAGGTAATGCATAGATGACATCATTAAATCTCATCATTGTTTCATCTGTTTTTTTACCCTTAAACCCTGCATAAACTCCATACATCAATCCCATTGTTACTGATGCAATTGATACTACAAGACCTATGAATAATGCCAGAGGTGTTCCCCACAATAATCCAATGGCTAAATCTCTTCTTAATTCATCTGTCCCCATTATGCCAAATGATTTACCTCCTATGATTAGATTTGATTCAATAATTTCGCCTTTATTTTCTATTTCATACAAATCAATTAAAAATACATAATTTCCTTTTAGCGGTTCATTTGATGTCGTTTTTGAAAAAATAATATCTTCTGTAGATAAATTTTCTATTTCAAAATCAAATACTTCTGGTTGCAACATTATTTTTTTTTTAATCATAGCATCTGTTGAAAATATCCTATCCTCATGAATTATTTTTACATTAGAATATGGAAGTGATGTTGAAATCAATTCTAATTTAATTCCATCTGGTCTAATTACTGACATTTGAAGTAATGGTGAATTTGAATATTCTGATGAGTATGAATAAATAAAATCATTTGGGAATTGGTCGTAATCAAAATTTAAATCAAACTGATATGACGATAAATTTATTTCATTGTTTGATGCTTTTTGAACACTTGGATTTGTTAAAATTTTATGTTCTGGAAGTTTTTCAAATGATAAAAAATTTACCCAAATTGGAATTGCAGTTTTTGGATATGTAATCCAACTTCCTGGATTATTCCATTCTTGAAAAGTTTCTACTGGAATTACAATTATTGTAATTAATGATGTTAAAATTAAAATTGTGAGAATTGCAATCCCTGCAATCCCCATCTTACTTTTAAAAAATTCTTTTTTAATATCTTGAGCCGTAATACTACTCATTTTGATTACTCCGTGTTAGTCCTAATTCTAGGATCAAAATAACCATAAAGTAAATCTGCAATGAATATACTCACTAGGAAAAATACTGTGAGAATGTATGTTGCACCAATAATTACTGGTAAATCCATGACTGTGATTGCCTCAAAGTATAATCTTCCCATTCCTGGCCAATCAAATACGGCTTCTGTAATTATTGCACCTCCTAATGAGCCTGATAAACTGAGTGCTAAAATTGTAATAATTGGAGGTGCGGCATTTTTTAACGCATGAGTATATGTTATCTTACTTTGTTTAATGCCAATTGCTTTTTTTGCTATTATGAAATCTTCTTGCATAATTCCAACCATAAAATTTCTTACTAAATATGCCCAAGAACCAAATCCTATCATTACTATTGTAATTAATGGTAATGTCATATGATACAATAAAGCTCCCAAGTATTCAGGACTTGATGCTGGGATATCTGGAGTTGCTCTTGCTGGAAATATCTGATATGTAAATGCAAATAAAAATATCATTAACATTCCAATCCACCATACTGGAAAACTTGAACTAATGATTGCAAAACTTGAGGTAATTCTATCAACTGTGGAACCAATCTTACTTGCTGACAGTGCTCCAACAAATATTCCTATTATTGAAATTAAAATTGTAGCTGTTGTAAATAGTAGGATTGTTCTTGGAAGTTTTTCAAAAATAATGTCTTTTACATCTGATGATCCTAAATCACTTGTTAGAAATGTGGCTTGTCCAAAATCTAATAAAATTATTTTGTACATTGTTAACCCAATTCTTTGAGGCGAATACCATGGCTCATCTAATCCTAAATTTTTTATCCGTTGCTCTGTTTGACTTTCAATAAATGCTTCAAATTCTTTTACTGAAGAAAAACTTTCAACTATTGCTGGATTTTCAGTAATTTCAGATCTAACTTGAAACACTACTCCTTGTTTTAGAATTGTGTCCATGTTAGAACCGACAAGAATTACTGTGATTAGTAATGTGATTAGTAGTACTCCAAACATCGTTAACCCACGTTTAGCGATATACATTTTCATGCTCAATACTGATTTTTGATAAAAATAGCTTATAATATTATTAGATAGGGTCTACTTTTCGTTAAATTGTATTTTAGGCATGATTTAACTATCGGTTTCAAAAACTCTCTTGATTGACAACAAAATATGATGATAAAATACTTGCATTGACTGGTAATTGGAAATTTACAAATGATATAGTTAGAAAAATTGGCGGCGATAAATCTGCTATCATTGAGGCTCTAAAAATGTTAGAAATTATTGGATACCTTCAGATTAAACCTGATAAAAACAAGACGGTATATAAGAAAAATGACCAGATCCAATCTGAATTTAATTTTTTAATGATGATGGAACTTTTTGAATCTAATCAAAAAATGGAAATAAATTTTATTAAGCAAATCCCTACCCTCATGAAATCTGATGAAATTCGTTTAAGAGAAAAAAGTTTGGATTTACTAGAACGAATACAAAATGATATTGATCGAGCTTATCTTGTTATAATTCGAAATAATCATCATGAAGAATTGGGGCTACTTTCATCTCAAATAGTACAAGAGAGAAATAAAAAATTAGATGTTTATATCAACAAAATTGTGAATGTTATTTTAGATAAATACCCACAAAAACACATTAGAAGTGCAATACAAAAATACTTTCAAAATAATAATGCAAAATTTGAATTTAATTTCAAAATGTAATAGTAAGAATTTAATTCATTATTAGATTTTAATTATATCATGAGTAGTCCTAATACTATCAAAAAAGCAAAAAAATTGGTAGATTCTGGATGTGTAGTAAAAATTGAAGAAGATTTATTTCAAATAAAATCCTCTTCTGATCCTGAAAAATCTTATTTTGTGACTAGTGATACTTGTGAATGTTTTGGATTCAAAAATTATTATAAATTTCATCATGGTAATGGACAAAAAGCTAATTGTTCTCATTTAGAAGCAATTAGAATTTTTAAACAAGAGAATTCTGATTAATTTTTTATCTCTTTTGGTTCTATTTTCCCTACTATAGCTTTATTTTTTAAAATTATAATTGGACGTAAAATTAATCCTGGATATTTGACCATGAGTTTAATAATTTCTGAATCTGTTTTTTTATTTTGATCCAACTTCATTTCTTTGTATGTTTTGTCTCTTTTTCTAAGTAATTCTTGTGGTTTTTTTCCTGTCATTTTAATTATTTTCTTTAACTCTATTTCTGTAAATGGATCTTTAAAAAAATCTCTGGATTCTACATCTACCTTCATTCGTTCCATTTCATTAATTGTTTTTTTACATGTAATACATGATGATTTATGATAAATTTTCAATTATTCTGATTTTTTTATTAGCCTTAAAAACTCTTTAATTAAAGAAATATTCAAATTCATCTATTGATAATGATTAACTATGATTTGTGCTGCATGTGAAACTCGAAAACATTTTGAGTGTATTGATTGTATGAATGACCATAAAACCCATTTATGCAGTTGTGATTGCCATGACGAAAATACGCCTGCACATGAAGTTGGAACTAAACATTAATTTTTAAATTTCTGTTCAATCTCTTGCGCTAATATTTCTAATTCTTCTTTATCCCCTAATTTTCTATATGTCAATTTTTCAATTGTTTTGATAATGCTAATTGCGGCTCTGTATTGTGGAATTTCTGGCTGATTTAATTCCCCATACATACCAATTCCTTGAATTTCATATTTTTTAGCAAATCCTAGAATTAAACCATTAAATCCTGTAATTAGTGATTTTTGAGGAGTCATATCTACTCCTAATCTTTCTATTTGTTTTCTTAATTCTACTGATGTTGTAGTAATGTATGTTTTAGGATTATTTTTTAAAACCCTATTTGTGTGAAATCCTCCTAATGTATAAATAAATTTTGCAGAATATTTTTTTGCAACATCAATTACATCTTGACATAATAAATTTAATTCATTGTTATTTTGAGGCTGACCATTTCCTCCACCAAATATAATTAAATCATCAGTGTATTTGTATTCCCAACTTTCATTTGGTAGTTCAATATCTCCTCCATTGTCTACTACATATGTTGGAAAAGATACTTTTGCAGTTCTGAATGATTTTGTTTTTAATGATTTATTTATAAAATTAATAACAATACTTCCAACATTCCCCATATCTTGCATAGCTGCTATGATTATTGGTTTCTCTACAACTGGTTCATCATTTTGTATGAATTCCATATTCATTATCACTTTTAATGAATTTTAAACGTATGTTACAATGTTATATTTTTGAACTTTTTGATCTTTATTTTAATGACTACGGATAAGCAATACCAATTAGGTATAAATTCATCTTGTCCATTTTTTTAGTCTATATTGAAATTTGTAACTTCTATTTTAACTCTTGTAGTTTTTTAATTATTTTTATTATGATCTGATTCAACCTGAAGATTCATAAGACAAAAAAAATTCCAAGCTACAAATTATGGCAACATCACTAGAAAATTTCGGTACATTAGAATACGTTCTTGACAAATATTCTAAAATTTGGTGCTGGAAAGTTACAGGTAAGCATGCAGTTGAAATGATTTCAAAATTAACTCCTGAGGCTTGGTATGGCGAAAATGAGCATGAAGTAATTATTGCAGATTCTACTGAAAGTCTAAAAAACCTTAAACTTCTAATGGATCGATACCCGTTAGACATACTATCCAAATCTATCTGGCAAAGAAAAATTATCAAAACATATGCCCCAAAACCTACTCTACCTCCAATTAAACATAAACTAAAACGTGCCAAAGCTGGTGAACAATTTAGAGGTAAATTAATGAACTTTCAAAAAGAAGGTTTAGATTTTTTACTAAAATCTTCCGGTAATGCATTACTTGCAGATGAAATGGGTCTTGGAAAAACGGTCCAAACCCTATCATACGTTTCAACAGAAAAACAAACTTTTCCAGTATTAATTGTTGCACCATTAGTTACTCTAAAAAATTGGGAACGTGAAATTGAAAAATTCCTTAAGAGAAAGAGTAGAAATGGTAGAATTGTTGAATCTGAATCTCCTAGTGTAACTCTAATTCGAACTGGTAAATCTAAAGAATTACCAAAAAGTGACATGTATGTGATTAATTATGAGTTACTTCTTAAGCGCTCTGAGGATATTGAAAAACTTGGAATACGTACTATAGTTTGTGATGAAGTTCATAATTTAAGATCAAAAACTACTCAAAAATATAAGGCTGTTAAAAAACTTGCAGCCCTATCTACAGTTCACTATAGAATTGGACTTTCTGGTACTCCAATTTACAATCGTGGTTCTGAAATTTGGCCTATCGTAGATATTTTAAAACCTGGTTTGTTGGGTAGTTTCAAAGAATTTTGTGAATACTTTTGTTATGTAAATGATAAAGGAAAAGCAATTGTTTTAGAAAATAAACGTGCTTCACTAAGAAATGAATTACAAAAACATGTGATGCTTCGTAGGAAGAAAGCTGATGTTTTAAAGGAATTGAAAGATAAAGTGAGGTACAAACAAGTGATTGCATCTGATACTGAATTTTATCTGGAAGAACTTGATAAAATTTGGAAAAAATTAGAGGCTGAACAAAAAGTAGCTCAGACAGAATTTTCAAAATCTGCTTCATATCATAGAGCAATTCAAAGTGAACGACAAATTGCAGGTGTTGCTAAATTACCCCATGTAATTAATTTTGTAAAAGATATAATGGAGATTGAAGAGAGTGTGGTTGTATTTTGTCACCATAAAGTAATTCATAAATTATTACATGAAAGTTTACAAGATTTCTCTCCAGTTTCAATTATTGGTGGTCAATCAGATACAACAAGACAAGATCAAATTGATAAATTTCAAAGAGGTGAATCTAAATTAATGATTGCAGGTATTCGTGCTGGAAATGTTGGTATTAATTTAACTCGAGCCAAATATGTCATTTTTGCAGAACTTGATTGGAGTCCTGCCATCCATAGACAGGCAGAGGATAGACTTCATAGAATTGGGCAAAAAAATACTGTTTTTGCATATTATTTGATTGGAAATGGAACTTTGGATGATCATGTTGCAAGTATTTTAGTTGATAAAAGTTATGAAATTGATGCAATTATGGATGAAACAGTTGATACCTATGAAAATAAGGATAAGGCTGCATTGATTTTAGCTCAAATTCAAGATAAAATACACTCAAAATAATCTCTAGATCACTTCCTTTCAAAATTCTTCTCGATCATTTTGATCTTGTTTTATTGAAATAATATTGATCAATAGTTAGTATGGATTAAAGATAATCTAAAAATAGACTATGATTCTTTCTCTAGTTATGAAAACATTTTGTAAATGCGGTTGTGAATCTCCATTAACTGATTATGAATATAGAAAATGGAGTGGATACAAGCGTGGACATGAGCCTCTACCTTAATCTTTGATATTTTTTAAATTCTAATTTTTAAAGTTATTTTTAGTGTTGGAAAATATTTTTAAAAATTTTTTTAATTCTTCTTTTTGTTCTTCTGGTGATGTATTTTCCCAAATTTTTAATTGATTAAATTCTGCTAATTTGTAGAATAAGTCCTTATCCTCATCACTAAACTCATCATGTCCTTTTTTGTTAATTTTTCCACGCCTTCTTAACACTCCTTGTCTTCCTTTAGATTCTTCTTGATATTCAATAATTATTTTATTTTTAAAATCAATTAAATCTGGTACAAATTGTCTGAATCCTTTTTTTCGAAATTCTATTGCTTGTTCTTCTGTTAAATATGGTGTTTTTTTCCATGCTCCAAATTCATCTATGACTATTCTTGTTTTTCCTTCTTTTGTATCGGTATCTATGATAAAATTATAATGCTTTTTTTTATCAAATTGTTTTATTTGCTGATTAATTTCAAATAATTTTTGAAGATCTTGAATTCCCATATTTTATCTGTCAAATTTTGATATATGTGCCGAAGGTTATCCTGTAATATTCTAATCGATCATTTTTCTTTTGGAATCAATTAAATTGATATTTGAATTAAAATCTGTGAATATGGATACTTTTGAAGCGATTTCTAGTAGACGTGCAATTAAAAAATTTGATAGTAACTACAAAATGACATCTGAGCAAGTTGATTCTTTAATGAAATTAACTATTCTTTCACCTACTAGTTATAATCAACAGAACTGGAGATTTGTAATTTCAACTGATCAAGATGTCAAAGAGAAAATTTCTATTGCAGCAAGAGGGCAGGCACAACCAAAAGATGGCTCTCTTGTGGTAGTTTTATGTGGGAATATGGATGCATGGAAGACTGAACCATTACGATATTGGAAAAATCACCATTCTGAAAAACAAGAAACAGTAAAAGCTGCACTTGAGAGAAAATATGATGGTAATCCACAAAATCTTCGAGATGAAGCAGTCCGGTCTTGTGGCATGGCAGCTCAAACCATTATGCTTGCAGCAAAACAGATGGGATTAGATTCTTGTCCTATGGTTGGATTTGAATATGATGAATTGGCAAATGTGATTAATTTACCTGAGAATCATATGATAGTGATGATGATAGTAGTTGGAAAACGAGTACAAGATGCATCCCAACGCGGCGGTCAACTAGATTTAGATGAAGTAGTCTTTGAGAATTCATTTTAGATGTTTTTTATTCCAAATTAATGAACAGTTAACTAAATCCTAGTATAAACAGGCTAAATTTTATGAAATAGTTTCTATATGATCTTTTTTTGTTATGTGAGTATAATTTTTTAATAAGCAAAATTCATTTTAAATGAAGTAATAATGCGTGATAAAAGAAGTAAATTACAAATTTATTTTGATGTATTTTCTGCAATTTTATTAGAAAAACAAAATAATGAAGTTATATCTAAAACTAGACTTCAACACAAAAGCAATACCTCGTATGATAAACTATTGAAATATCTTAATGAGATGACTGAGAAAGGACTAATTAAAATGGAAAATGAAATAGATACTACTGAATTAGGAACTAAATTTTATCAAGATTATTCTAGTGTTAATGATTTAATCAATGAAATTACTCAAAGATTAACTTAGACAAAATTGAATTTTTCTATTTTATTGTCTTTTGTAAGAAATAAGATTTCGTGATGTGAATCAAGTAAATTCTTCATAAATTGTGGTGCCAATTCTTTATCAACACTTGGTACATGAAATGAACAAATAAAATTTCCTGGAATTTTATGAAATCTGTCATCTACACATTGTTCAATTTCTTCCATTGATTCTGTTTTTCTTTCCTTATTGAAGTCAAAATAATGTGTTGATACCACTCTAATTTTTCCATCTTGTGGTAGTGATTCTACTTTACCCATAATCATTTTTTCATACTCTTCGAATTCTTTTGGAATTTGAACAATGTTTAGTAATCCATTTTTAATATTGTTGTTAATTTCAATTCCAAATTTTTCCATTCTATCTTTTAATTTTTCAGGATCATTTGTAGTATAGAAACAAGTTTGTTTTTTATCTAAACCTGTCTTAATGAAGTTAAATTCTATTTCTTCAGCTTTTTGTTGTTCTTCATGAAATAGTAGGATATGTGTATCTTCTAATGTCTCTAAGTGATCATTACTAATCTGTGTATAACTCATTTTGATATCATTTTTTGAATAATTTCTAGTATTAAGAGTTTTTAATATTCTGTTAACTGGTGCCACAGGAGTAGGTGGTTGATACATGTGTCTGTTTTAACATCTAGATTTTCTTATTTTTTAAAAAATTCATGGATCTAAAAACATCTAGATACTCATCATGGTGCGTAATCGCATTAAATACTAAATCCATATTCTATTCAATGGCATATTTGAGAGTAAAATCCATCCGTGACCAAAAATACCTCTATCTAGTAAAAAGTGACTGGGATTCTAAAAAAAAGACATCAAAACAGAGTATTATCAAATATCTAGGAATAGAATCTGATGTATCTCTTTCTGATATTCCTGAAAATTTTAGAGATTCTGAAAAAATAATTGATTATTTTATGAATCAAAAATATTTTCAACCTACCGTTCAAAATGAAATAACTAAAAAACTTCAAAAAGATTTACTTTCATCTTTCAAAAATGGTGATTATGCTGAAGCAAATTCTTTACTTGAATCATATAAAAAAATATATGGTTTTGAGTCATTTCTTACTGATGTTTTGATTCCTTTGATTGAAGAAATAGAATCATTGGGTTATTCCAAAAAAATTGATTTAGGTACGCAAACAACTTGTTATAATGCAATTCAGGATTTATTGAATTTAATTTTAGAAACTAATCCTACTAAATTAAAAAAGAAAAAAATTCTAATTTGTGTACCTTATGGTGAACAACACATATTTGGTACAAAAGTACTTGAATCACAACTCTCATCTGCAGGAAATACGGTCTACAATCTTTCTCCTTTTACACCTATTTCATCAATAATGGAATCTATTGAATACAATAATCCTGATTGTATTTTTGTTTCTATTACCCTTGATGAAAATATTTTGTC
>Ga0209035_10000268_pt1 | contig 20426 bp, 19 predicted proteins | sample MarorgKNORR_S2LV_6_FD_188220 | JGI IMG/M metagenome (GOLD analysis project Ga0209035, IMG submission 188220) | Marine microbial communities from the Southern Atlantic Ocean, analyzing organic carbon cycling - AAIW_A/KNORR_S2/LV (SPAdes) (version 2) | ecosystem: Environmental > Aquatic > Marine... | reverse complement strand
ATGATGATGAAAAGATTTTAGATGGTATCTCAGGGTTATGGTGTTGCAATGCCGGTCATTGTCATCCTAAAATTGTAGAAGCAGTTCAAAAACAAGCAGCAACACTTGATTATGCCACCGCTTTTCAGTTAGGACATCCAACCGTTTTTAAAATGGCTGAGAAATTAACTGATATGGCTCCTGAAGGAATGAGTAAAGTTTTCTTTACAAACTCAGGTTCTGAAGCTGTTGATACAGCATTGAAAATGGCATTAGCTTACCATCGAGTTCATGGTGAAGGTCATCGAACTAGGTTTATAGGAAGGGAGAAAGGTTATCATGGTGTGGGCTTTGGAGGTATCTCAGTGGGTGGGATGTCACCCAATAGAAAAATGTTTGGAGCTATGCTTCCAGGCGTTGATCATTTGAAGCATACCCATAACTTAGAAAAAAATGCCTTCACAAAAGGTCAACCTCAGTGGGGTGGACACTTGGCGGATGAATTGGAAGAAATCTTGATGCTGCATGATCCATCAACCGTTGCCGCTGTTATCATGGAACCCATCGCTGGTTCAGCTGGAGTTTTACTACCGCCAGCTGGGTATCTGAATAGAATCAGAGAAATTTGTGATAAACATGGAATTCTAATGATTCTAGATGAAGTGATTACAGGTTTTGGTCGAACTGGACATAGTTTTGGAGCAGAGGCATTTAATGTAAGTCCTGATTTGATGACTATTGCCAAGGGGATGACTAGTGGGATGGTACCCATGGGTGGAGTCCTAGTTAAAGAAGATATTTACCAAGCATTTATGGAGGGTCCTGATGATGCGATTGAATTTTTCCATGGTTATACCTATTCAGGGCATCCATTGGCTGCAGCAGCTGGATTAGCAGCTTTGAATGTTTATGAGGAGGAAGGGTTATTTGATAATGCTAAGAATCTAGCACCAGTTCTTGAGGAAGAACTCCAAACTGTTAAAGATTCCCCGCATGTCATTGATATCAGGAATTATGGAATGCTTGGTGCAATTGAGCTGCAACCCATAGAAGGAAAACCTACAGCAAGAGCTATGAATGCTTTCAGAGAATGCTTTGCGAAAGGAGTTCTTGTTAGAACTACTGGAGATAATATAGCTTTATGCCCCCCCTTGATTGCCAATGAAGAACAGATTCGAACTGTCATTAATACAGTAAAAGAGTCACTGGATTTAATTGACTAAAACTTTATTACTACTATGAAAATTATCAATCATTGGATTAATGGTGCTTATGAGTCTTCAAGCTCGGATCGTAAAGGTGAAATTTTTAATCCTGCTTCTGGTGAAGTTATTGCTGAATTGCCCATGGGCAATGCGGAGGACTTAGAGAAAGCAGTTGTTTCCGCTGGCAATGCTTTTCTTGTTTGGTCAAAATCATCGCTTACTAAACGAACTCAGATCATGTTTCGATACAAGCAATTGCTTGAAGAGAATCGTGAGATATTAACTCAATTAATTAATTTGGAGCATGGAAAAGTCCTTTCTGATGCAGCAGGGTCATTACAAAGAGGCATTGAGGTTGTTGATTTTGCTTGTGGTATACCACATCTTTTGAAAGGAGAGTTCAGTGAACAAGTAGGCACAGGTGTGGATTGCTACAGCACTAGACAGCCGATAGGAATCTGTGCTGGCGTTACACCTTTTAATTTCCCAGCGATGGTTCCGATGTGGATGTTTCCAATTGCAATCATGTGTGGCAATACTTTTATTCTCAAGCCATCAGAGAAAGATCCATCATGTGCGATGAAGTTAGCCGAGCTCATGACAGAAGCAGGATTGCCAGATGGTGTTTTTAATCTGTTACATGGGGACAAAGAAATGGTCGATGCCATTCTTGATCATAGAGAAATTAAAACATTTAGTTTTGTTGGCTCAACGCCAGTAGCACAATATGTTCATAGCAAGGCCTCAGCAAATGGTAAGAGAGTGCAGGCTTTAGGTGGCGCTAAAAATCATGCGATTGTATTGCCTGATGCTGATATGGAGCAAACCGCGAATGCCATTATTGGGGCCGCTTATGGTTCAGCGGGTGAAAGATGCATGGCTATCTCAGTTGTTGTTGCAGTGGACTCTATTGCGGATCAATTAAGAGATTTATTAGTCACAAAAGCCAATGCTCTTAATGTTGGGCCAGGAGATGATGATAAAAATGATATGGGGCCATTGATCACTGCTGAACATAAGCAGAAAGTTTTACACTACATTGCAGATGGAGTTAGCTCCAATGCTGAACTAGTGCTTGATGGTCGGTCGCATCCCATTACCTCTGAAAACCCTGGGTTTTTTATAGGGCCTACTTTGTTTGACCATGTAAAAACAGATATGAAAATATATTTGGAAGAGATATTTGGGCCAGTTTTAGTTGTAGTGAGAGTGAAAGATTTTGAAGAAGGCATTACTTTGGCAAACGATCATCAATTTGGCAATGGTGTTGCACTGTTCACTTCAAAAGGATCTTATGCGAGAGAGTTTGTTAATAGAGTGCAAGTGGGAATGGTTGGTATTAATGTGGCTATCCCAGTTCCATTATCTTTTTATAGTTTTGGAGGGTGGAAGGATTCCATTTATGGTGACTCCAATATTTATGGAGAAGAAGGCATAAGATTTTACACCAGAATAAAAACCGTAACGACAAGATGGCCAGACATTAAAGAAGAGAGCAAATTAGATCTTTCAATGCCAGTAATTGAATAGGAGAAGACAATGTTAATAGGGGTACCTAAAGAGATTAAACCCGATGAATACAGAATTGGATTAACACCAGAGAGTGTCAAAGTCATCACGGATGATGGACACGAAGTTATGATTTTATCCGATGCCGGCCTTGGCATTGGTAAAACCAATGAAGAGTATCAAAACAATGGTGCAATCATTATTGATACTCGGGAAGAGATATTTGAAAAAGCTGACATGATCGTTAAGGTCAAAGAACCTCAGCTGGATGAATGCGCTTTATTGAATGAAGATCAAATTTTATTCACATATCTTCATTTGGCCCCAGATCCAGAACAAATTAAAGCTTTGCTTGATTCTGGTTCAAAAGCCATTGCTTATGAATCGGTTAAGGGTAAGGATGGCTCATACCCATTGTTAACTCCGATGAGTGAGGTGGCTGGCAGAATGGCAGTTCAAGCAGGAGCCAGTTGTTTAGAAAAAGCCAAAGGCGGTTCTGGTATTCTTATTGGCGGTGTCACTGGTGTGAAATCTGCAAATGTGGTTGTCATTGGTGGCGGTGTAGTAGGACTTAATTCCATTGAGATTGCGATTGGGATGAAGGCTAATGTTACAGTTTTAGATAAATCAGCAGAGCGTCTGGATTACCTAGAGACAGTTTTTGGCGATGACTTAAATGCTGTTATTGCAAATAAAGAAAACAATGAAACATTTATTAGTGCAGCAGATTTATTGATAGGCGCTGTTCTTATTCCCGGTGCTTCGGCACCAAAAATTGTGACCAGAGAATTACTGTTAAAAATGAAAAAAGGTTCAGTCTTCGTTGATGTTGCTATCGACCAAGGAGGCTGTGCTGAGACCAGTCATGCAACGACTCATTCCAATCCTACTTATACAGAAGAAGGTATTCTGCATTATTGTGTGGCTAACATGCCAGGTGCAGTGCCACTAACTTCAACCTATGCTTTAAATAATGCGACGTTGCCTTATGTACAGACATTAGCCAATTTTGGATTCAAGGAAGCATTAACTAGAGACGAAGGATTAAGGTCGGGATTGAATGTCTGCAATGGTGAGCTCACCCTTGAAGCTGTTGCAAAAGAGCATAATTATAAATTTAAAGATCCAGCTACTATTCTTGCTGCTCTTTAATTTATAATAGCTTTATGACAACAAAGAAAATTTCATATCTGACACCTATTCGAGATAGCTTAGGTAGACCCTTAAAAGATCTCAGAATATCCGTTATGGATCGATGCAACTTCAGGTGCACATATTGCATGCCTGAAGAGAAATACCATTCTGCTTTCAAGTTTTTAGCCTCTAAGGATCGTCTTAATTTTGAACAATTAAATCGATTGACTAGAATTTTTGTGAAATTGGGAGTTCAAAAAATTAGAGTCACTGGTGGAGAGCCTTTATTGAGAGTCAATCTTACTGATCTAATAGGCGATATAACGAGAATTGATGGCGTTGAAGACATTGCTATTACTACGAATGGAGTTCTTTTATCCAAATATGCTTATGAGTTAAAAGCTGCTGGATTGAATCGCATTACTGTGAGTTTAGACTCAATTGATGCCGACGAATTTAAACTAATGACTGGTGGAAGAGGTTCCTTGGAAAGAGTTCTAAAAGGTATTGATGAGGCAGCTATGGCTGGCTTTAAAAATATTAAAGTTAATGCAGTTATTAAAAAAGGTGTAAATGATAAAAATATTTTAAAAATGGTTGAGTATTTTAGATCAAAATCCATTATTTTAAGATTCATTGAATACATGGATGTAGGCAATATTAATCATTGGCAACAGGAAGAAACTCTAGCTAGCAAAGAAATAATTAAGATGATATCTGAACGATGGCCAATAGCACCAATCAATGAGAACTATCAAGGTGAGGTTGCATCAAGGTATCAATTTGATGATGGACAAGGCGAGATCGGCTTCATTTCATCAGTCACTAAGCCTTTCTGCAGTGATTGTACAAGAGCAAGACTCTCATCTGATGGCAAACTTTATAATTGCTTATTTGCTTCACAAGGCGTTGATCTGAGAGCTTGGCTCGAAGAAGGTATGAGTAATGATGAAATTGAGTCTAAAATTATAGAGATCTGGAATAAACGAGAAGATCGTTATAGTGAGCTTCGATTAGCTAATAAAAATGATCCAAGCAAAGAGAAAGTAGAAATGTATTACATAGGAGGTTAAATTAGTATGAAACTAAAGATGAAAGGAAAATTGCAATGAAAGACTTAATGATGGATACACCTCTTACTATTACTTCATTAATGGAGCATGCTGAAAGAAATTTTCCTACACGAGAGATTGTTTCTGTTTCCTCTGATAACCCAAACTTTAGATACACTTATAAAGAGGCATTTACGAGAACCAGGCAATTAGCTAATGCTCTAAATTCTTTAGGTATTTCTCTTGGTGACCATGTAGGGACTCTAGCTTGGAATGACCATCGACATTTTGAGTTGTATTATGCTATTTCTTGTTCAGGTGCAGTGTGTCATACCGTTAACCCAAGATTATTTCCTGAACAGCTGGTCTACATTATTAATCATGCAGAAGATCAAGTTATTTTTTGTGACCCTATGTTTGTACCTATTTTAGAGAATATTCAAGACCAACTGACAATCACTAAACATTTTATTGTGCTCACATCAGAGGAGCAGATGCCAGAGTCTTCTCTTCCTGGACTGCTATGCTATGAAACTCTTTTAGCTCAAGAGACAAGTGATTTTGATTGGCCCGATTTGGATGAAAGAACCCCATGTTCTATGTGCTATACATCCGGTACTACAGGCAATCCAAAAGGCGTCCTTTATCATCATCGCTCTACTATTTTACACACATACGCTCAAGCGATGCCGGATGTCTTTGGAGTATCAGCAAGCGATTGTATTCTACCTATCGTCCCCATGTTCCATGTGAACGCTTGGGGTTCAATTTATGTGGGTCCAATGACTGGCACTAAAATTGTGCTTCCAGGAGCAAAGATGGGTGATGGTGAAACACTTCAGCATTTAATCGAAACAGAAGCCATAACCGTTTCTATGGGAGTGCCTACAGTATGGTTAAATTTGCTTGCCTATTTAAATGAAACAGGAAAATCAGTAGCCACTCTTAAACGTCTTTATGTTGGAGGCGCTGCTTGCCCATCGACTGTTATTACAGAAATGAAGGATAAATATGATGTCGACGTTCATGTTGCTTGGGGAATGACTGAAATGAGCCCATTAGGAACAGTGAATATGTTTAAGCCTGGTATGGAGGGTTTAGAAGGAGAAGAACTGCTTGAAGCTAAATTAAAAGCAGGGCGAGGAGTCTATGGTGTTGAGATGAAGATCACCGATGACGAAAACAATGAACTCCCTTGGGATGGGGTTGCGTTTGGCAGTCTCAAAGTCAGAGGACCGTGGGTATTAAGTGACTACTTTAAAGCTGAACCTGGAACCACTCTTGAGGAGGATGGATGGTTTGAAACAGGTGATGTTGCTACTATAGATAAAATGGGCTTCATGGCAATCACTGATCGAACCAAGGATGTGATCAAATCTGGTGGTGAATGGATCAGCTCAATTGATTTAGAAAACACAGCCACAGATCATCCCAAAGTAGCAGAATCTGCAGTGATTGGTGTTTATCATCCTCAGTGGACAGAACGACCACTCTTATTGGTGCAACTCAAAGAAGGCGAAGAGGTTACTAAAGAAGAGATCTTGGAATGGTATGACGGTAAAGTAGCAAAGTGGTGGATTCCTGATGATGTCGTGTTTGTAGAATCATTGCCACACACAGCCACAGGAAAAATTCAGAAATTTGAACTGAGGCAAGAGTACAAAGATTATAAGTTGCCTGAAGTTGATGCATAATATTAAGGTTTTTAATCTTTGAAAAAATCAACTCGTATTACTGTTCATAAAAATACTGAAGGTATTGTTAAAGAAATATCGGATGAGGTTGCTATTGAGGAGCCATTGGAATTTAGTCTCTGCTTTGGCCCCACTGCATCAAGGTCCAATAAAAATATTGCTATTACAATGAGAACCCCTGGCAATGATTTTGAGTTAGCAATGGGTTTTTTATTCTCTGAAGGTGTCATCAGTAATAAAAACGATATTATCAAGGTATCCAGAAATGATGGATTGGACGATGATTCTAATTTAGAGAATACTGTATTGATTGAACTCAATGAGTCTGTGCAACTCGATCCGGATAAGATTCGAAATTTTTATATTAATTCATCCTGTGGTATTTGTGGCAGTTCAATGGTGGAAGGCATCTCTAAGATACAGTCGATGGATAGCAATGCGAGTAGTCTAGCAATTGACGAATCCATATTAAGGCAGCTCCCTAAGAAACTAAGACAAAAGCAAGATGCATTTGGTATCACCGGTGGACTTCATGCATCGGCTCTTTTTAACATTAAGGGAGAGATACTCAGTTTATTTGAAGATGTGGGTCGTCATAACGCATTGGATAAATTAATTGGCAAGCAGATAAATGAAAATGCATTACCGCTTTCTAGTTTTGGTTTAATGCTGAGTGGTAGAACCAGTTTTGAGTTAGTGCATAAATCAGCGTTAGCAGGTATTCCTTTGATAGTAGCAATTGGTGCGCCTTCAAGTTTAGCAATTGAGGCCGCTTGGGAGTATGAAATTACCTTAGTTGGTTTTCTGAACTCAGAACGATTTAATATTTACTCCTATCCAAAGAGAATAACTTAAAGATAGAACAAGAATGAATTTAGAATTATCCATTCTACTCACTTTATTTGCCTTATCAGTTGGAAGTTTTGTTAATACTTTTATTTATAGATTCCCATTGATTGATAGCAATCAGAATCTTGATTTATTCAAGCCAAGATCATTTTGTCCTAAATGCAAGAGTCGCTTGAAACCATTTATGTTGATTCCAATTATTAGTTACATTTATCTCAAGGGGACATGTAGTTTTTGTAAAGAAAAGATAGAGATTTCATATCCATTAAATGAAGTTATTCATTTGTTGACTATGATAGCCATATTATTCAGTGTTCCAATAGGTATAAATAGCATTATTGTTTTTGTTTTATTCTCCATTCTCTATACTCAAATGGTTTTAGATTATAAGTATTTCTTATTATCCATTTCACTCAATGTCTTACTAATAGTTGCAGGCTTGGTCCTAAATTATGGCTTTAATTATTTCACTTCATTTGAAGAATCACTTTTAGGCATGATCATTGGATATGGCTCTTTGTGGCTTATTAACGCTGTATTCCATTGGTTAAAAAAGGAGCAAGGGATTGGAGGGGGGGATTTTCTTCTATTTGCGGGGTGTGGCAGTATTTTTGGATTATTTTCTTTGGGCCCTATTTTACTAATGGGCTCCTCTGCTTCACTTTTATTATTTGCACTTAATAAAAGAAAATCTGGAAGAAAAATACCCCTTGGAACTGGGTTGGCTTTTGCTGCCATAACCTATTATTTGATCTTAAGGTTTTCCATCTTTCTATAACAATGAAACCTAAATTGATATTCCTACCATTAATGCAAAAAAGTTGTAATACTATCTTTAAATATTTCTTTTTGTCATCAAGTTAGAATTCTATGAACATTATTAAAACGAAGAAAATTATAATTTTTTTACTTTCATTTTTTGCAATCGTTATGGCTGTAATTACGATAAATAATATTATGCTGTACCCCAATATATCAGCTATAGATTTGAGTAGAATTAATCCAACTGAGCTTTCAAGTATCCAAGTTTCAAATTCACAAATAAACACCTCAACAGATTCTAATTTTAATTATGAACTGGTAGGTTTTAGATTAGATAATAGGGGTTTAAATTCTTCTGTAATTGTGAAAAGAAACAACCAAGAATTTGTTATTCAAAAAGGAGACTTATTGGAGAATAAGTATTTACTCACTAGCGTTAATAAAAACAATATTAACTTCAGCTATTTGGGTAAAGACTATCAAATTGAAAATAACTTAACCGAATGAAAAGTTCATCCATTAGCACAAAATTTGTTTTATTGATTGCAGTTTTGTTGTCTATTTCAGCTATAGCACAAGAGAGTTACTTGTTGAATTACGATGATGTTGATCTTAGAAAAATCACTCAAGATATAGCTAAGTTTTCAAAGAAAACCGTTATTTTGGATCCGAGAGTTAAAGGTAAAGTCACAATTTATTCTGATTCACTGCTGGACCAAGAACAAGTTTGGCAGGTTTATCTAAGAACAATTCAAGTCAATGGTTTTAGTGCTATAACGGAAGGTAATATTGTTCGAATCGTTCCTGAAAATGAAGCTACACGAGATTTCAATCCAGCATCCAATGATGCTGAATTCATGACTAAAATTATTTTATTGCAAAATAGGAGTGCTGGAGAAATTCTTCCAATGATTAAACCAATTACTGGAAGGCAATCGCATCTTTCCAGTATTCCTTCGATTAACTCCATACTTCTCGTTGATCGTAAGAGTAATGTCAATCGGATTGAAGCAATACTCAATGAACTGGATGCCAATGATTCTGCTTTAATTTCAATTATTAAGCTTGATAACCTCTCATCGATTGAGGCAGTCAGAATTCTAGAAAAGCTTAAGTTACAGAATAATCCAACCATTAATAACTTTGTCGCTATCCCATTTGCTCAGTCTAATTCTGTCATTCTTTCAGCCAATCTAAATGTTACTAAGAATATTGAGAAAACATTGGAAATGCTGGATGAAGATTTACAGAATGATGGATCCGTGGCTGTTATTTATCTTAAATACGCTAAAGCGGATGAAGTTGCTGCGATTATTAATACAGTATCTGCACGTTTTATTACTGAATCAGACACAGAAAAGCCTGTCATTACCTTCCATGAAAAAACCAACTCTCTGATTGTGTCTTCCGAAGATTCAAATATGGATCTCATAAGAAACCTAGTAGCAAAAATTGATATCAGAAGAGCTCAAGTTTTGGTTGAGGCTATTATCGTTGAGCTATCAGAGTCTGCGGCAAAGAACTTGGGAGTTGAAACAATCTTCACTAAATCCGATGGCGGTAGCCTTCCTATTGGTGTGACAAGATTTCCTGGGAGTCAAAACCCTGATTTGTTAGCGATTGCTGGGAATGCTGTGGAAGGAGGAGACAATGCAACACTGAGCAGTCTGGCAACAGCCTCACTATTGAATACTCAAGGGCTGATTGCAGGTTTCGGTAATCTTAATAAAAATGGCGATAGTTTTATAGGAATCATCAATGCGATTGCTGAAGACCAGGACTCAAACATTCTTTCAACACCTTCGATTATTGCAATGGATAATGAGCCAGCAAATCTTGTAATTGGTCAGGAGATTCCTATTACAACGGGAGAAAGTTTGGGTTCCAATAACTCTAATCCCTTCAGAACAACTTCACGCCAAGAGGTAGGTATTAAGTTGTCAATTACACCTCAAATTAATGAAGGTAACTCTGTGATCTTAGATATAAAACAAGAAGTCTCAGGAGTTTCTGGTTCCATTTCAGGCACTAGTGATTTAATAACCAATAAAAGAACCATAGAGACCAAAGTATTAGTGGATAACAATCAAGTAATTGTTTTGGGCGGTTTGATCGATGATGATATTCAGGAGACAGTCAATAGTGTCCCGGTACTTGGTAAAATACCACTTCTGGGGCGATTGTTTAGAAGCACTTCAACAAAAGTAGTGAGAAGAAATCTCATTGTTTTTTTAAGACCAACAATATTGGCTGATTCCAATACCATAAACCAAGTTTCTCTTGAGAAATATAATTTCATTAAAGCCGAGGGAATGTTGAACGCAGAGCGAGAAAAAATTATTGATCTTACTAATAAAACAACCAATCAAGAAGAATAGTTCTTCTTGATAATCTAATTTATTTGAATGAATAGTTTACTGCCATATGACTTTGTAAAAAGCAGAAATATAATTGCTTTGGATGAAGATAAAGGATGCAAGATATTTTCTCAAAATGAGATATCACTTCATACTTATTATGAGCTTGTCAGATATTTAGAAAGAGATTTTGAAATAGAAATTTGTGATGCTGAGTTCTTCAATACCCTATTAACAAAGACTTTCTCTACGGATCAGGATTCAACATTTTCTCCTGATGAACTAAATGATAGTTTTGATCTTAAGTCTTTTGCTAACAGTATAGCTCCCACCGAGGATTTACTCAGTGGCCATAATGATGCCCCTATTATTAAGCTGATCAATGGGGTAATCAGTCAAGCAATAAAAAAGAGAGCTTCGGACATACATTTTGAACCGTATGAAAATCAATTTGTGATTCGTTATCGCATTGATGGAATACTTCAAGAAATTTTGTCACAAGATGCAAGAATTGCTCCTTTGGTTATTTCCAGGTTGAAAATTATTTCCAGGTTGGATATTTCTGAAAGAAGATTGCCTCAAGATGGACGGGTTTCTTTATCCATGGGGAGCAAGAATGTTGATGTCAGAGTCTCAACTCTCCCTTCATCCTATGGAGAGAGAATTGTTCTCAGACTACTCGATAAGCAATCGGCACAAATTAATATTGAGGATTTGGGTTTAGATGAAAATACACTTAAAAATTATAAATCCACACTCAAGGCATCGGAAGGTATTATTTTAGTCACAGGCCCAACTGGTTCTGGAAAAACAACAACTTTGTATGCAGGTTTAAGGTACTTGAGTGATTCATCACAGAATATCTTAACTGTTGAAGACCCTATTGAATATACCCTCAAGGGAATAGGTCAAACTCAAGTTAATCTTAAGACAGGGTATAATTTTGCAGTTGGATTACGATCAATGTTAAGACAGGATCCAGATGTAGTCATGGTTGGCGAGGTTCGTGATGATGAAACTGCAAGAATTGCTATTCAAGCGAGCTTAACAGGCCATTTGGTCTTGTCCACAGTTCATACCAATAGTGCTGTTGGAGCAATAACTAGATTGAGGGATATGGGCATTGAGTCTTTTTTATTGGCCTCAAGTCTGAAAACCATCATTTCACAAAGATTGATTAGAAGACTTTGTAATAATTGTAAAACCACTGAGAAAATGACTATTGGGATGGCAAAGAATTTTCATCTTGAAGACAACACCATTGTTTATGTACCCAGAGGATGCGATCAATGCGAAGGCAGCGGTTATTATGGTCGTGTTGCTATCGCTGAATCAATTCAAATAGATTCAAAATTAAAAAGTATGATTCATGAGTCTGCTTCTGAACAAGAGATTAGTAAATATGCTTTTACTGATAATCAGTCTATTGATCAGCTAGCAAAAGAACTTATTATTAATGGGCTTACTTCCTCTGCAGAGTTACTCAGGATTCGAACACAAAAAGAAGATGCCAGCATTTAACTTCATTGCTTTTGATTCCCTGGGTAAAAAAAAGGATGGGTTTATTAATGCTGCTTCTGAAAGGGAGGCCAGAAGATTGATTAAAAATCTCAATTTAACTCCAATCGAAGTATTTAAAACTTCTAAAACATTTTCAAAAAAAATTAAAATTAAATCAAAAACTTTATCCATTGCTACTAGACAACTCGCAACATTGCTTGATTCAGATATTTCTCTTGATAAAGCAATAGGAATTACAGCCGATCAAGTAAGTGACAAGAAGTTAGCAAATGTATTGTTTGATATTAGGGATCAGGTTATACAAGGCAAGAGGTTGGGACAGGCAATGATGAATTATCCAACCATCTTTTCTAATACCTATACCGCTTTGATAACCGCAGGAGATGCTTCGGGCAAATTGTCATTAATGTTTGATAATTTATCAAACTACTTGGAAGAATCTGAAAGTATCAAGCAGAAGGTCATATCGGCACTAACATACCCAATAATATTAATAGTCTTTTCACTAGCTGTAATCACAGCATTATTAGCATTTGTTATGCCTGAAGTGATCGGTCAATTTATAAGAGCGGGGGTAGAATTACCCTTGCTTACAAGAACACTATTATCAATTTCTAATAACATGCCTTTGATTCTTATTCTGATGATGATGGGATCTTTGGCTCTTCTTTTTTTATACAAGCGCATTAAGTTACAACCAAAAAAACTAGTTCTATTGCATAAAAGATTCTTATCGATTCCTATTGTTGGTGATTTTATTTTGAAAGCGGAACTTGAGCGTTTCTCAAGCACAATGTATTTATTGTTGGATTCGGGAATTAATCTTGATCTTTCAATGGAAGAAGCCTCTAAGGTGTTTAATAACCTTTACCTAAAAGAGATCATTGGTGTTGCTAATAAAGAGGTCTCGGAAGGAAAAGATTTTGTGGCCTCACTTCAGAAGACAAACATTTTCCCAGATCTTTTTATACAGCTAGTGTCCAGTGGGTACATGTCTGGAAATTTAACTAAAATGTTCAATAAAGTATCTCAATTTATGAAGTCTGAGATTGAAACCAGTCGCTCTATGGTATTATCCATATTAGAACCCGCTGTCATAATTATTATGGGCGGCTTTATCTTGCTGGTTGTACTAGCAATTTTAATACCAATAATGCAAATGAATGCTATAGCTATATCTTAATGATGAAAAAATATAATAAAGGATTTACATTGATCGAATTAATGGCTGTGATTGTTATTCTTGGGATATTGACAACGATTGTTGCAATCAATGTGGCTCCTTTTTTGCAACGAGCTTACTTTGAAAAAGTAAGAGCCGATATATCACAAATAGAAAAAGGTTTGGAGACATATCGATTCCAACATGTTGCTTATCCTACTATAGATCAAGGGTTAGAGGCCTTAATAAAACCTCCCCTTGATATTAGGAATCCAAATCTTTATCCAGAAAATGGTTATTTGTCAGGCTATGTTCCTGAGGATCCATGGGGCAATGAATATCTTTATTTAATCCCTGGTCAATATGGTAAATATGATCTTTTCAGTTATGGAGCGGATGGCATAGAGGGTGGAGAAGGAGAGAATGCAGATCTTGGTAATTGGCAAAAAAAATAGACTTGGTTTCACCCTAATAGAACTTCTTATGGTGTTATGCATTATAGGAGTCACATCCACTTATATTTTTTTAAATACCTCTATTTTAAATTTCATAAAAATAAAAGAAAATCCAATCGAGAGTAATTTTAAAGTCCTTGCGGAGGAAAGTATAATTAGGGGCAAAAGCATTCAATGGTTTGCAAGCAGCAATGGCAGTAAATTCTATGCCATTAATCAGAATGAAGAGTTGTTGGAAGAAATATTCATAGATGAATTTAATTTAACTCAAGCCAGAACGAAAGATGGATTTATGATACGAAAATCAAACGGTCGACGTATTGTTTTGGAGGATGATCTTTCAGAGTATCCATTAATAACATTTTATCCATCGGGCGAAAATTCAGGGGCTATTATTTATATCGCAGATGGTAATTTTATGATAGAAATATACATTAGCCAGAATGGCAAGATTACAAAAGAAATTAAAGACATCTGAAGGCTTCAGTCTTCTTGAAGTTGCTGTGGCTCTTCTCATTTTGAGCACCTCAGTGATTGCAGTTTATCAATTTATTACATCAACCTCATTGTCTTCTTTGCAGCTTACTGAGAGGGTGATAGCAAGGGAAGTTGCAAATAATAGGGTTGCATTAATGAATACTATAGACCCCCCTTTGATGGATGGACCTAGAAGAGGAATTATCAATATGAATGGAAAAGATTGGTTATGGGAAGAAGAAACACAATCCATTTCAAAGGAATTTTCTCAGTATTCTATTGAGATTAAAAATGCAAAAAGCCAGCAAGTAATATTTATAAGAGAGGGTTTTATTGAAAAAAGATGAGCAAAAATATACCCAAGGATTTACTCTGATTGAGGTTTTAATTTCGGTGATTATTATTACCATCATTACACTTGTTTCAACTAATATCCTGCAATCGTCTCTGACTATAAGAGAGTCAACATTCAAATCATTGGATGAGGTAAAAAAATTTAATCTTGCTTCAAGCATCATTCGAAGAGATCTCAGGCAATCATTGAATGTTCCCATGAGAAGTTTTTATGGCGAAGATTATGATGCAACATTTTTATCAATAGAGGGTTCGAGAAGTATGATATTTAGTTCATTGGTGGAGTCTGGCACATTACAAAATTCATTGGTTAAGAGAATTGAATATTTTTATGAGAACGGTTCTTTTTATCGAAGGCAATATTTTTCTGATAATCCTTATATGGAAGAAGATTATTTTGAGTTCATATTGTTTGATAATTTTGATGAATTAAATTTGAGTTTTTCAGATGGCAATGAATGGAGTAATTATTGGCCTAAGGATCCCATTACATCTGGAAAAATACCTCGTTTAATTCGAATTAATTTGTCTTCGAATAATAAATCATTGGAATGGATTGTGTCTCCCAATATTGAAAATGTTTATGAACAGTAAGGGCATTGTTCTTATATCGGTCTTATTGATCGTTTTAATGTTGTCTGTGATTAGTGTTTCTATTGGGAAGTACTATTTTCTTTCTTCTAAAAGAGAAGGGTATGTGGATTTTCAAAATGATGCTATTCAATACATGGCTAATATTGAGACATTAGCCATTAAAGAGATAAAAAAACACTTTCGTTTTAATAGAGTGCATACTGCAAAAAATCAGACACTGTTCAGTGATCCTATCTATCTTGAACTGGAAAAAGGAACGCTCCAAGCAATACTAAAGGATGCCTCTAGTTGCTTTAATATCAATGCTTTACTTGATTTCAAAAAAGAAAAATATGTTCTAAACGAGAAAGCTATCTATGCTTTTGAACGATATCTGAAGTTATTGGATTATGACGCAAGCGCCATAGATGCTTTAACCGATCAAATCATTGATTGGATTGATATTGATGATGAGCCCAGATCAAATGGCCTAGAAGATTATTTTTATATTGGTCCAATGAACGACTCCAAACAGTTTACTTCCAAGAGATATTTTTATCATTTATCCGAAATCAAAAATTTGCCTGCCAGTGCATACTTTGACTGGCGTGTCATCAAAGAGCATTTTTGTGTCATTCCACATCTAGATGAATACTCCATTAATATTAATTTTTTAGGGGCTGATAATATTTTTTTATTGGCAGCTGCAATACCAGATTTGAGTCTTGATCAGGCGGAAGAAATTCTTAATGCAATACCATACAGTGGGTTTAAATCGATTTCAGATCTTAAAAGTGTTTATCCTAATATCAATTTTGATAATTTAAACATTCCAATCAGTTTTAATAGTCAACTGTTGTTTCTTGATACTGAAGTCAGTTATGCAGATTTCAATGCCACTTCACAAACCCTAATGAATTATAATAATAATAAGCTATCCATTATTTTTCGATCTTATAATGGTATATAAACTGACTAAATTATGATGAAAACATATTGCATACATCTCACAGAGAGTAAACAAGAAATAGACTTGTATGAATACATTGACTCTCAATTGATTAGTAATTCTAGGGTTTCATTCACAGATCTTGATCAATACATAGAAGGCAATAGTAAATTGTATTTCTTTATACCTTCTTATTTAGTCCATAGTTTTTCATTAACAAGAAATGAAAATGAAACGATGGAGCAATTCAAAGCAAGGTTTTTTTCAGAACATGACGATATCATTATCAATAGTGTCTCAGAAAATAAATTTTTCTATCATCATGAGAATTCTCTGGTTCATTTGGTAAATAAAAACATTATTAATGAATTCAATCAAAAAATAAATGCATTGGGGTGCACTCCTATTATTCTCCCAGAGCATTATCTAAATTATTTCTACGTTTCTGAATCAATTTTAGAAATTAATGACCGTCTTATTGTTGCATTTGAAGATGGCACAGGTCATTCATCAAATTATTCTAATTTGAAACAATATATTTCAATTGCAAAGAAAGAAAGAGCCACTTTAAGAACAACATGCATCAATATAGTTGACGAACCATTTATAAAGACAATTTTTAAAAATCCTGTTTTTGATTCTGTTTCACTAGAAGTGTTGCACCAGAACATAATGGGTTTAACCCTTTCAGAAATACCCAATCTTTTTAAGTATCAATTTTCTATAAAGAACATCCTTAATCGCTTGAAATTATCCAGATTAGAAAAAATAGTTTCAATTGGATTGGTCTTAGCATTCTTGATTTTGCCCAATCTCAATATTTACTTTATGAAGTTATATGAGAGTCAGTATAAAGAGGCAACTCTTGAAATATTTCAATCCATTAACCCCAATACAAAGAGAGTGATTAATCCTAAATTACAAATTGACCAGATTATTAAAGCCTCAGAAATCAAACCCACTGAAGTTCTATTGGATTTAGATATATTAAAGGTCTTGGATAGAATTGATCTGAAACTAATCAATACTATGAGGGTTAATGTTGACTCCTCAACCGTAGAATTAAATTTTACAAATGTATCTTCTGTAAAGTATGGCATTTTTATGAAATTGATTGAATCTCTGGAAGTTAAACTTATTGATGAAGACATTAATAACTTGGATGGCAGTATCAATGGAACAATTAAACTGATTTACAACGATGAATAATTTAATAAAATTTATCAATGAACGAAACAATAGGGAGAGACGTCTAATACTTGCATTGGTTGTTCTCTTATTTCTATTGATAGTGGGAGGTTTTACAAATGGGATAATCTCTAGTACAACTATGGCTTCGAAGCGATATCAAATCGCCAAGAATAATTATGTGTATGTAAAAAAATCAGCATTAATGATTATTAATTCATCAAGAAGTGAAATGTCTAAGAAAGATTTGACTAGCATTGAAGTAGAATTAATAGAATCCTCTAAAATAAACAACATTGACTATAAATACAGCAGCTTGGATGAACAAGGATTGATGATTGTCTTCAGTGCAGATGATCTCTTGCAAGCAGGTCAGTTTTTAAAGGAAAGTTCTCAAATAACAAACTCTAATCTTGGGATTATTCTTCTAGAAAATCAAGATAATCAGAGGATTTTTAAAGCAACATTTAAATTAGAAAACTAGTTTATTGTATTAGACCATCGATATTGTATTTGGATAAAAAATTCCAGATCACATCAGCTGAGTGAATGTCATAATCATCATCATCATCTATCGCTGGCCATTCATGACCAACCGCATCAAGTAAATACAACTCTACACCGACAGTATTTAGACAATTAATATACTGGGTGAGAGTACCGCCATAACCATCGCCATTCACATCTGTTAATTGAGTTTGGGTAGGTGTGAGATTGCAACCGTTATAATTCACCCAATAATCCATCACCTCTTCAATAGGTTTCATGCCAGAATTCCCAGCATATGGAACAGTTCCATCCAGTTTCCCATGAATTTGTAGGACAGGAGTTGGATGCTTTGGATCACAATTATTATAAGTTTTGTTTGTCATGGATCCTGTGACTGAGGCAATAGCAGCAATCTTAGTGCTTAAATTACACGCCAGGTGATAGCTCATAAAACCCCCATTTGACATACCAGTTGAATACACACGATTCAGATCAATTGAATAATTCAGTGGAAGATAATCAATCAGGCTGTTCAAAAAATCAATATCGTCAGTGGTGCTTCCTGTTGTCCATCCTCCTACATTCCAATGGGTTTCTCCTGTTGATGAAAATATAGAGCCTTGAGGATAGACCGCAATAAACCCATTATTATCAGCCACATTTTGAAAACCAGTGTAGTCATAATTCCACTCAGCTCTACTGGTATAACCATGCAAGCTAAACAGTAAGGGGACGGGAGAGGTTTGAGAGGCATAGGACTCAGGCACATAGATAATGAATTCTCGAAGCATTCCACCTCTAAACATTGTGCATTGCTCGGTATTGGGGATCGCGATATCGCCTTGAATAATATAAACACTGCATTCTGGATCAGAATCTGGGTTGTCAGAATAATCATCCAAAACGCTAACTGTGAAGTTTTCGGTATCATTTAGAGACCCATCACTAACAGTAACCGAGAATTCATACTGGTTATCTTCGTTATCATCATTTGGATTTTCAAAATCAGGATTATTAGCAAACATCACCTGACCTGTTGTGGATCCAATGGTGAATTGGGAAGCATCAATGCCTGATATGGAATAGGTGAGACTGGTAGAATCAGGATCAGTTGCTGTCACGGTAAAGGCAGCATTTTGATTTTCATAAACCTCGTAACTTTTACTTAAATTGGTAATTCTGGGTGCAATCTTAGCGGTGCTTGTAGAATTATCTGAAGAGCCACCTCCACCACCACAAGCTGTAATCAAAAGGGAGAGAAATATGAACATTATTTTCATCAAAGCATCAATCAACTGTTGTATCGTACATAAAGATTTGATTCGATTTCATGCCCAATCGATGTGTTAGGTCCATGACCGGGGATGACAATGGTTTGTCCATCCAAAGAGTATATTTTTTTTTGGATGGAATCTTTGAGTTGGTTAAAATCTCCACCAGGTAGATCTGTTCTTCCAACAGAACCTTGAAACAGAGTATCCCCTGAGACTAAAAGTAATTCTTTTTCAAAATAGAAACTAACAGACCCAGGCGTATGTCCAGGAGTATGGATACAGGTGCCTGAGCAGTGTTCCATTTCTTCACCATCTTCTATTTTAAAGTCAGGAGCAGGGGTTGGTTTATATTCAATATTGAAGTATTTGCATTGCATTTCTAAGGTATCCCAGAGAAATCGGTCGGAGTCATGTAAATGAATAGAGGCTCCAGTTTTTTCTTTAATTTCTGCCGAAGCTAGAAAATGATCAAAGTGTGCATGGGTGTGAAAAATACCTTCAATGGATATATTCATTGAAGCAATAGACTGCATAATAAGTTCTGGATCTCCACCAGGATCTATAACGTAACCTTTATGAGTTTCAGTATCACCAATGATGGTACAATTGCACTGCAATGGCCCTACTGGGAAGGATTTATGGATAATAGCCATATTCTTTCTTTCTCTATAAGTAAGTTATAATAAAAGGATAACATGTATCAGCTTATTGAAAATATATCCATTCAGAGACGTTTCGTCAATCTAGAATCTAGACAAGTTCATTATCGTATTTCTGGAGCAGGTCCAGTTCTATTGTTGTTGCATCAAAGTCCAACTTCTTCGGCTGAGAAAGCCACAATTATTGAAGATTTTGCCACTGATTTTACAGTGATTGCACCCGATACACCTGGCTTTGGTTTATCCGATTATATTGAAACTCTAACTCCAGATATAACTCTGTATGCAGAAGCTCTAAAAGAATTTACTGATGCGCTAGGTTTGGATCAAATTTGCATTTATGGCTTTCATACTGGAGCTATTATTGCAGCAGAAATGGCCAGGCTCTATCCTGATCTATGCAATGCAGTAGTTGTGAATGGACTCGTGGTTCTAGAACCGGATGAGGAAGAAAAAATTCTTCGACATTACACACAATGGTTTACTCCAACGCCAGAAGGCACTCATTTGCCTTGGGTGTGGGCTCGTATTAGGGAACAATTAATCTTCTTTCCTTGGTTCCAAAAAGAAAAAGAAGTGAGATTGAATATTGATTTACCTGATCCAGAATTTATGCAACCTTATGTCTTGGATCTATTGCGATCGACTGCAGAATCTCAAAATGCATATCAGGCAGCATTCATGTATCCTTCCCGAGAGCGAATCCAAGAAATTAATACCCCCACCTTTCTGCTCAACTACGCAGGAGATCCAATTGCAGAGCACCCAAGGCGATTAAAGAAAC
>Ga0209035_10000267_pt1 | contig 20455 bp, 13 predicted proteins | sample MarorgKNORR_S2LV_6_FD_188220 | JGI IMG/M metagenome (GOLD analysis project Ga0209035, IMG submission 188220) | Marine microbial communities from the Southern Atlantic Ocean, analyzing organic carbon cycling - AAIW_A/KNORR_S2/LV (SPAdes) (version 2) | ecosystem: Environmental > Aquatic > Marine... | reverse complement strand
ATTCATCTAAAAAAAGCACTCCGTTGTGAGATAACGAAATTTCTCCAGGCTGTGGATATTGCCCGCCGCCTACCAAGGCTACATCAGAAATGGTATGATGAGGTGATCGAAATGGGCGCTGGTATAACAAGCCACTGTTTTTTGTTTTTCCAACAACCGAATGAATTTTTGTAGTTTCCAACGCTTCGTGTAAGCTCATGGGTGGTAAAATGGAAGGCAGTCTTTTTGCCAACATAGTTTTTCCTGCTCCTGGCGGACCAATGAGAATGATGTTATGTCCACCCGCCGCCGCAATTTCCATACAACGCTTGATAGATTCTTGGCCTTTTACATCCGAAAAATCAAACTCAGGGAAATCAATATTTTTGTGAAATTCTGCATAGGTATCCACGATGGTTGGTTGTAGCTTTTTATCGCCATTAAAATGAGCAATCACTTCCATAATGGTGTCCACGCCAAAAACCTCTATACCGTCCACAATACCTGCTTCTTTAGCGTTTCCTTTAGGGAGTATAAAATGCTTAAACCCTTCTTCCTTGGCTTTAATAGCAATAGGTAACGCTCCACTGATGGGCTGTAAGCTTCCGTCTAAAGAAAGCTCTCCCATGATCACGTAGTTGTCAATGTCTTTAGATTGAATCTGATTCGAAGCGGCTAAAATTCCGATTGCCAAGGTCAAATCATAAGCAGCACCTTCTTTTCGGATATCGGCAGGTGCCATATTGATGATGATTTTTTTTCCTGGGAGTTTGAATCCGTTGTTGTTCAAAGCAGCAGAAATCCGAAAACTACTTTCTCGAACAGCATTGTCGGGCAATCCAACAAGATGGTATCCAATTCCTTTATCAATATTTACTTCAACGGTAACGGTGGTAGCGTCAATGCCAAACACGGCAGAGCCATAGACTTTAACTAGCATATTTTTTTCTTTTTCAGTATAAAGATAAAGAAAAAAACAACAATGATATTTATGGCTTCAATGTGGCTATTGGTTTGGCACAAAAACTCTTTTCCGAGAATGCTATTATAAGAGCAGTTTACAGATGTGTTAAAGAGTGTTAAAAACACAAATAGTTGCAGTAGGGCGTATACTTTTACATAGTTGTTTTTTTATCAAAGAGTAAATGGTTACGAGAAATGTTAAAATCACAAAAAACAACAATTGTAATTAAACCTTTACAAACGAATAAAGTCTATACAGAAGCGAATAGCGCTACTTTAAATGTTAAAAAATAAAACTATAAAAATGAAAAAATCAAGGATCTTTCAATTTGCGTTATTACTATTGATACCAACAGTAAGTTTTGCTCAAAGTATTTCAGGAAAAGTGATAGACAAAGAAAAGAAACCATTGGAGTTTGCATCAATTGCTGTTTTAAATGCGAAAGATTCAACGTTGGTCAGCTATACAAGTACAGATAAAAATGGAGCATATAAAGTAACGGATATTACACATGGAAAGCGGATTTTTCAAATACATTTGATAGGATATAAGGTATATCAAAAAAACATCAGTTTTGTAGGGAAGTCAATTAATTTTGGAGCTACTATCTTAGAAGAGCAAAAAAACATGTTAGATGAAGTGGTTATAAGCGCCGTGATTCCAATTACAATTAAAAATGACACATTAAGTTTTAATACAAGAGCATTTAAAGTACGAGTAGATGATTCTGTAGAAGATTTATTAAAAAAATTACCAGGGATAGAAGTTGATGCAGATGGAAAAGTAAAAGCGCAAGGGGAAGATGTTAATAAGGTGTATGTTGATGGTAAAGAGTTTTTTAGTGGAGACCCTACGGTAGCAATTAAAAACTTATCTGCAGATGCCATTAAGAAAGTTGAAGTTATTGATGAAAAAAGTGACAAAGCGCGAGTAACTGGAGTGGATGATTCTGATAGATCAAAAGTGCTTAATCTTGTATTGAAAGACGACAGAAAAGTAAATGACTTTGGTAAGTTTCAAGGAGGTTATGGTACTGACAATCGGTACTTAACGAGTTTAAGTTACAACCGTTTTTCTCCAAAAATTCAAGCGTCGATTATAGGAAAGTATAACAATGTAAATAGTTCTGGTTCTGATATTTCTGAAATTATGTCTTTTGGAGGGAGTAGAGGTTCTTTTCGAATTTCGAGAGGAGCAAGTGGAGGAAGTGGTTTTAGAACTACAGGAATTGGAGGTTTTAACTTAGGATATGAGTTGAAAAAGAAGCAAAATTTAAATGCTGATTATTTTTATAATTATGCAAGTACTAGATCTGGAGATGTGTTTTCTAAAAGAACAGAGTTTATTGGTGCAGAAACATTGTATTCTGAAAGTAAAAGTAGTAATGAAAGTGAAACAAAAAGCAACAAAACAAATTTCAGTTTTATAGACAGGTCTAATGCCTTAAGAACAATTACCATGAGAGGTAAATTGGGATCTAGCACTACAGATGGAAGTAGCACAGATTCTTTTGAGAGTTTTGATTCAGAGAATGTTTTAAAAATAACAAATGTAGGGACATCCATCAGTGAAAATGAAAGTAGCAATGGTAGTGTGAAGCTTGATTATATCCAACGTTTTAATGAAAAGAGCAAACGTAATATGAAGGTAGATCTGGATGTGTCTTTTTCTAAAAGTTCTAGTTTTAGCTCAAATAAGAATACAAAAACATATGCTGACCCTTTTAGAATAGATGAAGTTACTGTTAGTGGTAAAACCAATGACACTAAAGATAATTCTATTGATTTTAGTGTTGAGTATACAGAGCCATTGTCTGACAATCACTTTTTGGAAGTTGAAGCAGGAGTACGTTATCAAAATAAAGATGCATTTACAGATCAAACGCAAAGTTTAAATGGCGCCAATAGCTCTGAGTCAACTTTTAAAGTAGACTTATTTGAAAATAAAAATACGGCTTTCGGATCTGTAGATTATAAATATAATAACGAAAAGCTTTCCGTAAAGATAGGAACTGATCTTGAGAAACAAACGCAAGATTTCGGAATCAAAAATCAACCTGCATTCAATAAGGAATATACGAGTATCAATCCGTCTTTTAGAATTAGATACCGACCTAAAAAAGGAAGTTGGATGTTTTTAAGAGTTAGAAAATCATTAAACCTACCAAGTTTAAGTCAAGTTTCTCCAGTAACAAATAATTTCAATCCATTGTATATTAAAGAAGGAAATCAAGATTTGACTCCAGAAAACAACTATTCTGTTTTTGGAATGTATGGAATTTTTGATTTTGCATCGGGCTTTAGTTTGTTTACCCATGTTAGTTATAATTACTCGACCAATGCAATTGTAAATTCAGAAACAACAGATTTGGCAACAAGAGTTAGAACAAGTAGCTATTTGAACTTAGGAGATAAAGATAATTTTAGTGCAAATATAAACCTTGGAAAAAGAGTAAAACCACTTGGAATTCGATACAACCTGCGTTTGGGAAGCGGATTTAGTAACTATCAATCTGTTATTAATGGAATAGAGAATGAGACCAATTCTAAAAATGGGTCGATAAAAATCACCTTAGAAAACAACAAAAAAGAAAACATTGATATTTCTACGGGGGTGACTTTTAGTAAAAACTGGACCTCTTTTTCTGGAACAACAAAAGATAGAGATTATTTTCAGCAAACATACTTTGTGAAATCAGATTGGAATGTTACCAATACATTCAATTTTAGCAGTCAGTTTAAATACGATGTGTATACAGATAGCAATTTCGGAACTGATGAGTCTGTGCCAATTTGGAATGCGTCTATTTCGTATACATTCTTAGAGTCTAAAAGTTTAAACTTGAAGTTGACAGCCTTAGATTTGTTAAATAAAAGTATTGGTTTTTCAAGAACAAGCTCTGACAACTACTATCAAGAAACTACAAAAGAAGTATTGGGAACTTACTATATGCTAAGTTTAACCTATACCTTAAATGGAAACAAAGGTCCAAAAGGTTCTCGTAGAAGAGGAGGAAGAAGATCTTTTAGAATGCGTCATTAAGAGCGGCACATTCAGAATCACAAAAGCAGGCAATTTTAATTGCCTGCTTTTGTGATTTTATAACAAATGAAAGAGGTTTAATACTTTGCCGCTTTTCCTTTTGAGGCACTTGCTTTGATAAAGTTTCTGATGTCGTCATTTGCAGTTTTTAAATCTGCTTTTCTCAAATACATCATATGTCCACTACGATAGCCTTTAAAATGCATTCTGTCTTTTAATTTTCCGCTAGGATCCACTTGCCACATGGTGTATTTTGAGTTAAAATACGTAGTAGCGCCATCGTAATAACCAGCTTGGAATAACACCTGCAAATACGGGTTTTGAGCAACGGCTTTTCTCAGGTCCTCTCTGGTATTGTTGTTTCTCATGTCCCACGGATGAACAGGTCCAAACATGTTGTATTTCACATCTGTTTTAAACTTTAAATGTGTTCTGATATAATGATTGATGGCGGGTGTAAATGAATGCAGCCAAGAAGTTAATTCTGCACTGTAATCAGGAGCATCTCCCGCTTCTTTTTTGTCAATTCCTAAATACCTAGAATCTAAACGGCCAATGGTGTGTCCGGTTTTGTTTCTCAACAGCTCTTTCCAGAAAAAACGATTGGGCAATACTAAGTTGTGTTGTAAGATTACTTTTTTAGAGACCCCAGTATAAAAGGCCATCTTTTCGGCAATTTGGTTTTTCTCTTCGGCACTGATAAAGCCTCCTTTAGCAATTGCAGGCATTAATGAGTTGATGGCAAAATTTTCTGATTCGGGTAAAATGTCTAATAGATCTTTGTTCTGTAATTCAGGAGCAAGCATTTTATGATACCATGCTGCGGCAGTAAAATAAGGAAAGTCTATAGGAGAAGATACTGCGTTGTCAGAGTTTCTTGCACCATAATCAGCAGGAGAAACCAAAATAACGCCATTTAAATACATCCATTGGCTGCTTTGTAGTCGATGTGCCAAGCCAGAAACTCGCGTGCCTCCATAACTTTCGCCAATCAAATATTTAGGCGAAGCCCACCGGTTGTTTCGGGTAACAAAAGTAGTTAGCCATTCTGCCAAATAGTTAATGTCTGCATTGACACCAAAGAAGTCTGCTTTGTTTACCTTTTTTTCTTTTCTCGGTACTGTTCTTGAATACCCCGTATTTACAGGATTGATATACACAATGTCTGCAACGTCTAAAATTGAATATTCATTTTTATGGTAGCCATACGGTTGAACAGGATGCCCTTCGTTATCAATATTCAATACATTCGGTCCCGTATAGGCCAAATGCATCCATACAGACGCAGAGCCAGGGCCGCCATTAAAAGACATGACCAACGGACGTTTTTCTGTATGTACATTGTTTGTTCTTTTGTAATAGGTATAAAATAAAGTGGCTTTTGCATTCCCTTCTTTGTCCCAAACAGGTTGTGTTCCTGTGGTTGCAGTATACAGAATTTTAACTCCGTTAATGACTGTTGAATGTTTCGTGACAACGGTAGTATCGGTTGGGATCGTTCTTGTTTGGGCTACTAAAAAATTACTGACACATAAAAAAACTAAAATGGGTAAAGATATTTTGTTCATAATTGTCGATTTTTATTAATATAAGCTATTACTTCTTAAATTTTTTCAAGCCTTCTTTCAGCCATTTGTAATACGTGTCTTTGTCTGTGTATTGTTGCGGTTCGTGCAAAATCTCTAATTCAGGACTCATCAACACATAATAAGGTTGCGATGCGGTTTTAAAATTCACCGCCTGAAATGTCGCCCATTTATCACCTACGGTTTTGATTTTTTTCACCTTTCCATTGCTTTTTAAATAATCAAACTGCAATGCTTTTGGCAATTCTTTTCGATCATCAACATACAATGAAATTAAGACATAGTCTTCTTTGATAATGGTATATATCTCGTTTTCTACCCAAACGGTTTCTTCCATTTTTCGGCAGTTTACACAGGCCCATCCAGTAAAGTCTAATAAGATAGGCTTGTTGGTTTCTTGGGCGTGTTTTAATCCGTCTTCAAAATCTTTAAAGCAATTCAATCCCAACGGACAATCGCTTTCTTGTTCGTACACACTATAAAATTGAGGTGGTGGAAATCCACTTAAAGCACTTAGTTCCCAAGTTGGAGTTTTTAGCACACCAGGAATTAAATAGATAACGAAAGCAGTAACCAGAATTCCGAATGAGATTCTTGAAAAGCCTAATTTTTTCAACGGGCCATCATGTGGGAATTTTATTTTCCCAAATAAGTACAAGGCCAATCCAATAAAAACAACAATCCAAATTCCAATAAAAATCTCACGTTTTAAAAGTCCCCAATGCTCTACCAAATCTGCATTTGATAAGAACTTAAATGCCAATGCTAATTCTAAAAACCCGAGTACTACTTTAACCGTATTTAGCCAACCTCCAGATTTTGGTAATGAATTTAACCAACTTGGAAACAAGGCAAACAGTGCAAAGGGCAATGCCAATGCAAGTCCAAAACCTGTCATTCCAGAGGTGAGTTGCATAGCGCCCCCATCTGAAGTTAGAGAGCCTGCTAGCAGCGAACCTAAAATTGGACCGGTACATGAAAATGAAACAATGGCCAATGTCAATGCCATAAAGAAAATTCCGATAATCCCTCCAGTTCCAGAAGCGGTATCCATTTTATTTCCCCAAGAACTCGGTAAGGTAACTTCATAATATCCGAAGAAAGAACCTGCAAAGAATACCAATACGATAAAGAAGAAAATGTTTAGCCACACATTGGTAGAAATGGTATTTAAAATTTCTGGATCTAAACTGTCTAAGAAATGAAAAGGAAGGCTCAGTAAAATATAGATGGTTACAATAAAGAACCCGTATAAAACGGCATTGCTAACACCCTTACTTTTACTTTGAGATTGCTTTGTAAAAAATGATACTGTTAATGGAATCATTGGAAAAACACAAGGTGTTAACAGGGCTAGTAAGCCTCCGATAAACCCTAAAAAGAAAATATTAAAAAGATTACCTCCTCCATCAGAGTCAGTGTCTGTAGCATTTTTTAATAGTGATTTGTTTTTTAAATCTAATTGTAATTGTTTGGTTAAAAACTTGCTTTTTTCATCAATTGAAACCACTGTTTTTTGAATGGCTTTCCCTGTTAAACTAAAAGTAAAGCTTTCATCTATTTGTAAGCATACTTCCTTACAAACTTGCCCCGTTAAATTTAATGTGATTTGAGTACTATTTGGGTCTGTGATTACTACACGTTGTTTTAAAACAGCCTCCACATCAAAATACGTTTCATAGACTTCAAAAATGTCACTGTATTTTTTTATGGCATCACTTTCAGCTGCTTTTCCTACTAATTTAAAGCCAGTAGCTCCTTCTTCTTTGGAGATGATGATAGGCAAAGCTCCGCCTTCTGCAGTATGTTGTGAATATACGTGCCAACCTTGTTCAATTGCTGCAACGATGATTAAATCGTATTCTGTGTCACTAATTTTTTTTACGGATGTGCTCCATGATACAGGTTCTTCAATTTGAGCATTGAGGTTCCCAGAAAATGCAATTAGTAAACCAAGAATAGCTAAAAATTTCTTCATGAATGCAAGTTTAAAAAAAACCTCCGCAATGTATTTGGAGGTTTTGTAATAGTTCTTAATACGTGTTATTTATATTTTTAATTCGTCAAACATTTTGACTAATTTTTCGTCTGATGGTCTTGGGGCGTTTGCAGTCACAATATTCCCAGTAGGGTCAATCAAGATAAAACGAGGAATCCCTTTGATTAAATAATCGGTCACAAATTTAGAGTTCCAATCATTATCAGCAAATAGTTGAATTCCGCCTAGCTCTTTGTCTTTAATCATGGCTTCCCATTTGTCATGGTCTTTTACTTTGTCTATTGAAAGACTTACAAAGTGAATGTTTTTTCCATGGTATTTCTTTTCAACCTTCTTTAAGAAAGGAATTTCAGCCTTACAAGGACCACACCAAGTTGCCCAAACATCTACATACACGTATTTCCCTTTTAAATCATCTAAAGAAGTAGTTCCGCCAGCATAATTTTCATAATCCACAAACTTCGGAGATGCATTTCCTTTATCTAGTACTTTTAAAGTGTTGTAACTTTTTGTGATTTTTTCGTTGTTACTTTCATCAGTAGATCCCGCCATATATGCACTGTAAAAGACCTCTAAGTTGTTAGTATATGTGATGCCGTATTTTGCAGCTTCATACAGTAAGTTGTTCTTGATTGTTGTATTGGTAATGGTTTTCCCAACTTTTAACATTGCCAATCCTCTGTCTATAGATGCTGTTTTTGCAAGTTCGCCAGCTTTTTCTTGATAGTGATTTGAGACAAGTGATTTGTAACTAGTAGAGAAATTAAAGTCTTCTTCATTGTCATAAGTCAATGTTTCTAATTCGCTTAAAAATTCTTTAGAAGGTTCAAAACCTTTCTTTTTTGCGTAGTAAGCGTGGTATAATTGATACTTGCTTAATTTTTCTAAATAGGCATAATTGATGCTTCTTTTTTCTTTGGCTTTATAGTTGTTAGAGATGTCTGAAGCTTCAGAGAGTAATTTCTCTTGAGCTGCTTTTATTTCTGAAAACACGCTTTTGTAATCTGCCTCTTCTTTGGTATATACTCCAGTTCCAGAACCCATCAATTCTTTTTCTTTGCTTCCTTTAGCGATTAAATACACATTAACTGCTGAACCTTTTCCAGAAAAAGTCAAGGTGTTTTTAAAATCATTAGCATCAAAGTTGATGGTGATGTTATCTCCAGCATTTACATATAATGGAGCTCTATTTCTTCCTTGAATAAACAAATAAGAACCAGCTCTTAAAGTATCTTTAAAACTACCGTCTTCTGCTAATGTCAATTTCTCTCTAAAATCTCTATCTATTACACCGTAAATAGCGGCTTCATTTATAGTTGTATTTGTTATTTTTCCTGATATAAGCGCATAATCAATAGGTGCTTCATTTTTACAAGACACGATTGCTATTGCAGCAACAAGTAACCATATTTTTTTCATGATGATATTTGTTTGAATATTTTAGAGGCTAAAAATACAAAATCAATTTAGAAATAATGAGCTTTTGAGTTGCTCTACCTTAAAAGAAGTTAAATTTAACATAATTTTAAGTAAAGAGAAGAGGTCTTGGGGAGGTTTAAAGGTCTACGAGCCTAATAGGTTACATGGATTTTTAGAATTGACGCTGTAGCCGAATTTGGTAAAAATCGTTTGTCTTGCCTTTTGCCAACAATCCACACAATATCATTTTGAGAACAGAGTAACCAGGTCTTTTCTTTGTCGATTAATGAATATTTTTCATCTTTAAAATAGTTGCTAATTTTCTTTTTCCCTTGCATGCCTATTGGGTAAAAATAATCTCCTTCTTGCCACTTTCTTAGCGTTAGAGGAAAGACAAGCTTGCTGTTGTCAAGAAAAATAGTTTGTTGTTCTTTAAAGCCTGTTTTAGCAACCTTTTCAAAGGTTAATTGAATTGGTAACGTGATTTTTTCGGTGTTTTCTGAGATCGAATAAATGGAGGTTTCCGTTTCTTGTTCAATTTCGGTGAGCAATAAAAAATCACGATCTTTCACCAACCGATGTGTTGATGAAAAGACTTGTTTCCCAGATTGCGCACTAAGTAAATCGGCAATGTCGTTCCATTCTGTAAAGTGGTAGTCTTTTAAAAACTGATACAAATAGGCTTTCGGATTTGACAAAGCATTCAGGTTTTGAATGTTAATTTTGACAAGCTGATTGTCAGTGGTGCTAACAAGCTCTTTTTTGACACTTTCAATTCGGTCTTCAATAAGTTGTTTGCTTTCGTGTAAGTGGTCTGAAGTTTTTTGAAAAGAACGTAGCAGGCTCGGATTGATTTCTTTTAGAATAGGAACAACTTGATGTCTTATTTTGTTTCGAATGTATTTGGTCGTCGCATTGCTTTTGTCTTCTCTCCAATCAATCGTGTTTTCTGTTGCAAAACGCACAATCTCATCCCGAGAAAAAGAAAGTAAGGGGCGAACAATATTTCCGTTAACAGCTGGGATTCCAGTCAGTCCGTCCAATCCTGTTCCGCGAGTTAGGTTGATTAAAAAAGTTTCTAAATTATCATCTGCATGATGTGCGGTTAGCACATAATCAAAGAGGTGCTTTTCTGCCAATTCTTGAAACCAAGTATAACGCAGGTTTCTAGCAGCAATTTGAGTAGATTGTTTGTTCTCTTTCGCGAATTTTTCTGTGTCAAATTGTTTGATATAGGTTTCTAGATGAAATTTTTCTCCTAATGTCTTGATAAATTTTTCATCAGCATTACTTTCGTCTCCTCGCAAGTTAAAATTACAATGCGCTAATGAAATGGTACACTTCAATTGCTGCAATAAATGGGTTAAAACAACAGAGTCTACACCACCAGAAATGGCAATTAAGAGTTTTTTTCCATGTAAAAACGGGAAGTTAGCGGTGATATGTTGTTGAAATTTTTCTAGCATTATAATTGATTTTCCAACCAGTTCACAACATCGGCCATCATCTCTTCTTTACAAAGGTCATTGTGTAATTCATGGTAGCCACCTTCATATAATTTTAAGGTTGCGGCACTTGATTTTTTTGAAAATTCTTGCGTCCCTTTATAGTCAATAATTGCATCACTTGTTCCGTGTAGAAGTAACATTGGAGTTTGCAATTTTTCCCCATTTTCGATCGCCCATTTTCCTGTTTCTATAAAGGTGATGGAGAAATTGGGGCTTATTCTATCGTGTACTAAAGGATCGTCAATGTATTTTTGAACTTCTATGTTATCTCTAGAAAGATCACTTGGAACCAATTCATTTCCCATGGTCATTGACGGGGCTATTTTTTGCAAGAGTTTCCCTACAAATAATTTAATAGCTGGCGGTTGAAAAGCCAATTGTAAAAACGGACTGGTAGCAATTACGCCTTTAAAAGAGTGTTTTTTCCGAAGCACATAATTAATAACTACATTTCCACCCATAGAATGCCCGTATAAAAAAAGAGGTGTGTTTCCGAAAATGGCTATTGCTTTTTCTTGTACTTTTTCTACACTTTCTAAAACGGCATCAAAACTCGGACAATGACCTCTTTTTCCAGTTGTTTTTCCATGTCCAAATTGATCAAAAGCAATGACGCCAATCCCGTTTTCTGTCAATTTCGGAATCACAAAGTCTGTGTAACGAGTAGCATGTTCTCCCATTCCGTGTACCAACAAAATCACCGCCTTGGTTTCTTCCGGTTGCCAGTACTGACCATAAAAATTGGTCGAATAGCTATTGAAATTAAATTCTTGATATGTCATCATAACTAATTAAAAGCTAAAGCTACGCATTTTTTTTAGTTGTCTTCAACCAAATTCTAATAGTTCGCCTTAATGCCTCTTCGGGTCTTGGCAACGGAATCGTTTTCCCGAATTGTTTGCTTCGTTTAAATTTTGAGTAGGTAACTTTCAATTGTTTCCAATCTTCAGGATATTGCTTTAAAAATGCATTGAAAAAAGATTGCTCACTAAGCGTGTCCGACAGCTCTGTAAGGACGGTTTTAAATTTTTGGTCTTGGTCTGTGATCATGTCTAATTAGTTAGAATTTAGCAATACATATTTCATGGCTTTGGCTTTTAATAAGCATTCTTCATATTCTTTTTCGGGTGTCGATTTTGCAGTAATGGCACCGCCAACAGAATAAGAAACGTATTTTTTTTCTTCGTTATACAAAATACTTCGGATGATGACATTGAAATCAAAATCACCTGTAGGAGTAAAGTAGCCAACAGCGCCAGAGTACAAGCCACGTTTGGTTTCTTCCAGTTTTTCTATGATGTTCATTGCCGATATTTTCGGAGCCCCTGTCATGCTACCCATCGGAAAAGTGTCTTTGAGAATCGTTACAGGATGTGTGCTTTTATCGACTTCAGAAACGACAGTAGAAATGAGTTGATGTACTTGTTTGAACGAGTATACTTTGCACAATTCTTCGATATTGACAGTTCCTTTTTTGGCAGTTTTAGACAAGTCGTTACGTACCAAATCTACAATCATAATGTTTTCTGAGCGCTCTTTTTCATCGCGTGCTAAATCGAAGGCAATTTGAGCATCGTCAATAGGGTTTCGCAATCTTTTTGCAGTTCCTTTTATGGGTTGAGAAATGATTTTCCCACCTTCTTTTTTTAAGTATCTTTCTGGCGATGCTGAAAGTAGATAGTGCTGTTCGCACTTTAAAAAAGTGGCAAAAGGAGGTTCAGAAATTTCATTTAAATGATGATATGCCTCCAAGGGATTGATTTGTGTATTTTCTGCGTAAAATTCTTGGCAAAAATTAGCCTCATAAATATCACCTCTATGAATATGTTCTAATAAGGTGTTTACCTTTTGATGGTATTCGTCTTTATGAATACGAAGTTTTATTTTAACATCATTTTCTTTTTCGGGGGTTCTTGCATTTGTTTGAAATGATGTTTTCATGATTTCGTTAAAATCACCATCAATTTCATCATCAACCATTTTTATATAGCGAAACTCAACCGTATCTTGATGGATGAAAATAAGTTTTTTAGGTTGAAAAAAATACAGATCAGCAAAACCCAATCCGTCAAAATTAGTAGAAGAAATAGGTTCTACATCATTTTTAAGATCATAACTTAAGTAGCCAAAAAGATAGTCTTTAGTGATTGTTTGGTATTCTTTCAATTGCTCAAAAGCATTGTTGTAATCTGTTTTTATAGACGTAAACTCATCCATTGCCAATACAGCACCAAATGAAGAATACTTCTGCTGGTATTGATTAGAGTCTAGCCAAACAATGGTCTCTGCTTGTTGTGCCCAAACCAATAATTTTGTTTTAAAATCAGAGATTGAGGCAACCGTAATTTTTTTTTTTGTTCGTTGCATTGAACGGCAAAAATAAACATTATTGTTTGCGTAATACCGTTAGTGCACTGTTTTTGTTTAAAATTAAAAGATGTGTTTTTTTATTGATGGTAATTGTCTCAATTGCTTTCGCTTCTTCCGTTGTTAAAAAGCTTGTGTCAGATGAATTCTGAAATTGCATCCCAGAATTTAATAACAAATAGTTTTGTGAGGCGTCATAACGAATTGTTTCTACTTCAGAGTCGTATACATTTCCTATGCCAAAAATAGCAGGGAATTTATTTTTTGAATCTAAAATAGTAACACCCAATGTAGGTGAAAATTGCGCGATTTCGGGAAGCTTAAGTTGTTTGAAAGTGCCATTTCCATTGTTTTTCAAAATGATAGAACTAAAGTTATATGCTTTGTAATGTGTCGCGTTTTCCAGCCTATCTTCTCCGTATATTTCTGATAAAGAGGATATTGCGAATTGATTGAAGCTCCCGATTTTTTCTCCAAGAAAAGGTGTTTGTTGTGTAGAGCATTCTTTTCCTCTAATCGGAACCATCTTTCCTTTGGATTTTTTACTTAAAACAATGTCAAAAGAGTTGTTTTTATCGAAGTACCCTGCATAAATATGCAATGGGTTTTCTTTCGTTGGATGAAATTTATTATTGTTTCCCCAATTGCCAATAAAGTAGTCTTTATGCCCGTCATTATCCATGTCAAACTCTTTAATGGTTTGTTGCCAGCCATCAGACTTTGTCAATTCCGGAATTTCTTTTCTGCGAAACAATCCTTTTTTATTTTCATAAAAAATAATTGGCATCCATTCTCCTACAACAATTAAATCAGCATCTCCATCATTGTCAAAATCAGAAAAGATGGCATCGTTTACCATTTTGATGTCTGAAAAATCAGGTAATTTTTGTTGGGTGACATTTGTGAAATTCCCATGGTTGTTTTCTAGCAAGTAAGAAGGGTTTGAAAGCGGGTATTTTCCAGGAATGACTCTGCTGCCTACAAATAAATCTAGATCTCCATCATTGTCAAAATCAGCCGTGGTAATTCCTTTTGTATAGCTGAGCATAGGGGGTAATTTGGAAGACTTTGTGAAAATCCCATTGCCGTTATTAACATACAGCCTGTCTTGTAATAGAGGACTGTTTTCGTTCAGCTCATATCCTCCAGAAGCAACATACAGATCAATATCTCCGTCATTGTCTGCATCAAAAAATAAGGCGTCTGTATCTTCAAACTTTTTTTCTTTTGAAAACAATTGCAGATTACTGCTATAAAATGTTCCGTTTGATTTTTGGATGTATAATGCTGCTGAAGCACCTTTTGCATTGCCTACAAAAAAATCATCTAAGCCGTCATTATTTATATCTGCAACAGCAATTGAACTTGTTATTTCTGATTGTTTTTGAGGAAGCAAGAGTTGAAGGTCAAAATCGTTAAAAACATTTTCTTTATGTCTATAATTGACACCAATAGTTGTTGGGTTTATGTTGGTAAATAATTGTTTTTCTTTTTGCTTTATTTCTGCCTTTTTTGTTGCGTTTTTATACTGTAAATGAATGTTTTTATTAATGGAAATATTTTTCAAGGTTTCTTGTAAACCCATTCCCCAAGAGATGATAACACTGTCTATTTCTGCTTCTTTACCAAGCCCAAAATGAATTTTAGAGCTTACAGAGGACTGATAGCCTCTACTAACAAAAGCGTGCTTGATTTGCTTGTTGTTTTTAGAATATAGGATTATTTTAGAGCCAACTCCGTTGCGGTTTTTTGCACTTCCTTTCAATGTAAAAGAAATATGATTATTGTTAGAGTTGTTTTTGTAGATAGTAGCAAAATCAGATTGGTTATTCACAATTAAATCCAGATCGCCATCATTATCTAGATCTGCATAAGCAGCTCCATTTGAATTTATTTTTTGAGTCAACCCCCAAGAGTCTGAAGTATTGGTAAACGATAGATTTCCATTGTTTTTAAAACTATAGTTTTGTAATTTTTCTGATGGCATCATCGCAATTGCCTCATCTAAAGTTACTTTTTTTCGATTCATGATGTTTCGCTCCATCTTTTTACGAAAATCTTGATTAGAAAGATCATTTTCTATCCCGTTTGTAATAAAAATATCTTTATGCCCGTCGTTATCAAAATCAGCGATTAATGGAGCCCAAGACCAATCTGTTTTTGCAATACCAGCGAATAAACTGACCTCGCTATACATACCATTAGCTCTGTTTAGCTGTAAGGTATTTGTCATGTATTGATGATGGTACTTTGCATTTACCATTAAATTAAAGCTGTTTGTATTCATAGAGGCCATATTTTTTTTACTTCTAATATGATCTTCTGCCAACATGTCCAAAACTAATAAATCTGGTTGTAAGTCATTGTTTATGTCTGCAAAATCAGAGCCCATGCTATTGTTGGATATATGGCTAAAACGATTTAATACGTCATCTGTAAAAGTTCCATTTTTATTATTGATATATAAAAAATCTGGGTGGTAGAAATCATTTGCTACAAAAACATCTAACCAGCCATCGTTATTAAAATCGCCAATAGACGCACTTAAGCCCCAGGTTCTATTTGATATGCCAGCTGTTTTAGTAACATTTGTGTACGTTCCATTATCGTTTCTATATAATTGATCTGAGCTGTACACTTTTATTGCTTTGTCCCTTTCTAAATCTATAGTAACAGAGTTTCTGAAATCAGGTCTGTGGTTTACCAAATACATATCTAAATCACCATCGTTATCAAAATCAAAGAAATACGACTGTACAGAAAACCCATCATAATCCAATCCGTATTGTGTAGCACTTTCTTTAAACGTATTGTTTTTTTGATTGATGTAAAGTTTGTTCTTTCGGAAGTCATCACTTTGTAAAGAACCTGATTTGCACACATAAATATCCAGCCAGCCATCATTGTTAATGTCAACCATGGTAACACCAGTTGTCCAACCTTTAGCATCTGTTAGATGCGCACTTTTAGTGATGTCTTCAAATTCAAAATCCCCTTTGTTTACATATAATTTGTTAGAATTTTGATTGGAGGTGAAATAAATATCTTCCAGGCCATCATTGTTAATGTCGCCAACCGCAACTCCGCCACCATTGTATATGTATGAGTAATTTAAAAAATTAAAATACAAGTTTTCTTTGATGATGTTTTTGAAATAAATGTTGGTTTTCGTATTGTTAACCAAGGTAAAAAGAGCTTTGTTTCTTGGCGTATTTTTTATAGATGAATCACATCCTGAATTCATAAAGAGAATAGAGAATAGAAAAAAAAGGAAGATGTTTTTTTGTATCAATTTTTTCATAAAAAATTCTTTAAGCAAACTTCTAAGGTATTTATTTTATACGAGCAATCAAAAAATATAGTATTAAAAAAAGCCTTAAGAGCAACTTTGTATTTGTCAAATACTATTTTTATTTCATGCCTAAATGTTGTAGCAGAGCTGTCAGTTGACTTACAATCACTAGTTCAGTATCTGCAACAGGTTTTTTTAATTCTTGAATTACCTTTGAAGCTTTAATAGCGTCTTTCTTGCTCAATGTTGTATTGTGTTGCAACCCTTTTTTAAGCACAATTGAAACCGTTTTCAATTGCGATGATAATTTTTCCAATACGTGTGTTTTTGTATTGTTATTAATTGCCTTAAAGGAGGCGTCATTTTCAATCCATTTTGTTAAAAAAGAAATAATTTTTTGTTTGGAGGTGTTGTTTGCTGTTTTTAAATAAGAAATGACATGTTCATTAAAAGAAATTGCGTCAGGAGCATCTGCGGTACAAGCATCTGCAAACAATGTAAAAGGGGAAAAAGATTTGTATTCTGTGCCACCTTTATTTCTTGAATATATTTTTAATGGTTCGCAAATATTACTAAGAACAATCAAAGAACTAATATCTTGATATTGGCTAATGTTTCTTAAAATAACGGCTTTGTTTTTTAGGTGAGTTAAGCCTAGTTCTTCTAATTGAAAGCTGACGATTTTTAGCCTTTTTTGCATGTTTTTAATATCAGTAACTGATTTGGAAGACCAAAAACGTTCAGCAATAGCCGCTGTTCTAGGCCAAATTCTAGAGTCTATAGTTAAGGGGGTCACCAATTCACTCCACATGGTAACTTCTCCTCCAAGAATTCTAGCCCTTTCCTTTTTTGTTAATACTACATCTCCAATAGGGTCAACATTATAATGATTTTTTACTGACAATAATCGATCTATATAATAGCCATTTGATAACACAGTTTTATATCCTTTTTTTGCGGCTTTAATTAAAGAACTTTCTTTTAATCCTTCATTTTTCCCTCTCCAAGAATGAATTACAGCAGTTGTTGGCATTGTTGGGGTCATTATTTCATCCCAACCCATTAGCTTTTTATGCAAGTCGTTTAATATTTTTTCTAATCTAATATTGAAATAAGTTTGTAAATCATGGTTGGTATTTAAACCGTGATTTTTTTTAAAAGCACTAATCTCCTTATTTTCTGTCCAATGTTTTCCCGCATTTTCATCACCCCCAATATGAAAATATTCATCTGGAAAAAGTGGAGTAATTTCTGTAAAAAGGTTTTTTAAAAAGGCATATGTTTTGTCATTTGTAGGATTTAACGTTGGATTAAAAACTCCTGCATATCGTTCAATAGAATAGGCGTAATCTTTTTTACTTCCAAGTTCTGGGTACGCTGTAAGAATAGCAGAAGCATGACCAGGAACATCAAATTCTGGAACAACTCTAATGCCTAATCTTGTTGCATAATTAACAACATCTTTAACTTGATTTTGGGTGTAAAACAATCCGTCTGAAGCTAGCAAATGCAACTTTGGGTATCTGTTAGACTCTATTCTAAACCCTTGGTCATCAGTTAGGTGCCAATGAAACACGTTCATTTTTACTGAAGCCATTGCGTCTAAATTACGTTTGATAACAGAAACTGGCTGAAAATGTCTGGCAACATCAATCATCAGCCCTCTCCATAAAAACCTTGGAGCATCAGAAATAGTAATGCCAGGAAAATAGGATGTTGTTTTGTTATTTGTTGTTAATTGTAGCAATGTTGCTATTGCTCTGATTGCTCCGATATCAGTTTTAGCATGAACCTTTAGTTGTTTGTTTGTAATCTTAAGGGTATAGGATTCATCAACTTCTAAAGTTACAGAAGCAATTTTGTCAAAAGAAATCTCTAGGGATGTTTTTTTTGTATTGTTAATTTTTGAAGGAAATCCTTTGTTAATAAAAATTCCGGTTCTTCCAGACAAACGTCTTAAAAAGGTAGTTGCTGCATGTTCAACCTTTCCTTTGTCAATTGAACTTATAGAAACGGTAAATTCCGTGGTTATTAGAAAATTTTCTGAACTATCACTAATTTCTTGTGGCCAAGGCATTAAATTATATTTCTCTGACAAGTTGTTTTGAGAGATCGTATATTGATTAAAAAGGCCAATAAAGATAATTAAGAAAATATTTTTTTTCAAACTAATGTCTTTTGTTATTTAAAAATGGTATCGTTTAAAAGCTTCAATTGCAGCATAATCTGCCAAGCCTAAATCGTTGTATTTTTTAGCGGTTAGTCTATTTCTGTCTTCAACTCGTACCCAAAACTCTCTTGAGTCGTCACCTTGAAACATGACTCCGTCTTTTTGAGATTGATGAAAGAAGATCGCATGCCTTTTCTTTAAAACTTGATCTGGGCTCATCGGTACTGCCATTTCAATTTCATGAGATTCCCATTCGTGCCAAGCGCCACGATATAGCCAAACCCAACAATCATCCATGTATTTGTTCGGTTTTAAAATTGTTAAAGCCTCAAAAACAGCATCTAAACATACTTTATGTGTTCCGTGTGGATCTGCTAAATCACCAGCTGCATAAATTTGGTGAGGCTTAAGGGTGTCAATTAAATGAGCAACAATATCAATGTCTTTTTGGGAAAGGTTGTCTTTTTTTACCGTACCAGTTTCATAAAAAGGCAAATCTAAAAAATGAACATTTGTATCTGGAAGCCCCATATATCGAGTAGCTGCAAGAGATTCACTTCTACGAATCATTCCCTTTAAAGCTCTTGTGTTTAGCGAATCTACACCGTGTGAATTTTTGGTTTTAAGGTTCGCTATGATGTCCTCTATTGTGTCAGATTGAATTTCTAAGGATTTTGCAACCTCTGCAAATTTTAATGCTTCTTCATCAGAAACGGCAATGTTTCCAGAAGTTTGATAGGCAATATGTACTTCATGCCCTTGTTCTACTAAACGATCAAAGGTTCCTCCCATTGAAATCACGTCATCGTCTGGGTGTGGACTAAAAATAATCACACGTTTTTTTGCTGGACTTGTTCTTTCTGGTCGGTGTATGTCTTCAGCATTTGGTTTTCCTCCTGGCCAACCGGTAATTGTGTGCTGCAAGGCATTAAACATTTTAATGTTTAAGTCATATGCATTGCCTTCTTCTGCCAATAAACTAGACATGCCATTATTATTATAATCGTTGTCTGTGAGTTTAAGAACAGATTTTCCTAACAATTCACTCAGCCAAACAATTGCTTTTTTTTGTAACGTTGGATTCCAAATACAGGAAGTAACCAACCAAGGGGTTTTAATTCGTGTCAATTCAGAAGAGGCTTCCTCATCTAAAATAACCGTAGTATTTTCATGCCTTTGTAAATAAGTTGCTGGCATCTGAGAAGTGATGTCTCCTTCTAAGGTGTTTTGAATGACACTTGCTTTGTTAATTCCCCAGGCAAGTAATACAATTCTTTTGGCGCTTCTAATGGTTCCAACACCCATGGTAATTGCTTTTCTGGGAACATGATCTATTCCTAAAAAATCAGAGGAAGCATCTACTCTTGTGACATGGTTTAATGTGATACTTCTGGTGCCTGAGTTAAAGTGAGAGCCCGGCTCGTTAAAGCCAATATGTCCAGTTCTTCCAATTCCTAAGAGTTGGAAATCCAATCCGCCAGCAGCTTTTATTTTTAGTTCGTAGTCAATACAATATTGGTTCAAATCGTCAGGTTGGACGGTGCCATTAGGAATGTGTATGTTTTCAGGTAAAATATCAATATGATTGAATAAATGCTCGTGCATAAAATGATAATAACTCTGAATGTCATTAGGCTGGATAGGTACATATTCATCCAAATTAAATGTAATGACATTTGAAAAACTCAAGCCATCTTCTGTATGCATTCTTACCAGCTCTTCATAAACTCGTATGGGCGAAGAGCCTGTTGCAAGTCCTAAAACACAAGATTTTTTTTCTGATTCTTTTTTTCTAATTAATGTTGCAATTTCATGAGCAACAACAACAGATGCATCCGAAGATTTTTTAAAAATCACATTGTGAATCTTCTCAAACCTAGTTTCTTCAAATTGACCAGCTGTTTGGTGCTTAATTTTTTTGTATTCAGATGTTGTATTCAGTACGTTCATTGAAATAAACAAATTTTAGGATATAAGTAAATGTATAATAGAAATAATTTTATATAAAATTATTTCTACCAAAAGCATAAAACAGGTTATAAAAAACAAGTAGGAACACAGAAAGTGTTCCTACTTGAGGTGATTAACCAAACATTACAGTATCTAATAATTTAAAAATTACGTCCTGT
>Ga0209035_10000266_pt1 | contig 20508 bp, 15 predicted proteins | sample MarorgKNORR_S2LV_6_FD_188220 | JGI IMG/M metagenome (GOLD analysis project Ga0209035, IMG submission 188220) | Marine microbial communities from the Southern Atlantic Ocean, analyzing organic carbon cycling - AAIW_A/KNORR_S2/LV (SPAdes) (version 2) | ecosystem: Environmental > Aquatic > Marine... | reverse complement strand
AGCAGTCTAATTGCGCAATTCCGTTGGCATTTTGCTGAACAGGTTGTACAAATTGAACGATGTATGCAATCAATTCAGAAAACAAGACATGTTCTAAGGTTGCAATTTTTTCTTCTGCACCTAAAATTTTGGTTTCGTATTCTTTTAGTTCTTCAGTAATATATCGTTCTGCATTGACCAAGGTTTGCTTGCGGATCCATTCTGAAGGGACTTTGTCTTTATGACTATTTCGAACTTCGATATAATAACCAAAAACATTGTTAAAGGAGATTTTTAAGCTCGTAATGCCCGTTCGCTCAGATTCGCGCGCTAGCATATTGTCTAAATATTCTTTTCCAGAAGAAGAAATGGCGCGTAAATCATCTAATTCTTGAGAAACTCCATTGGCAATAGCATTTCCTTTGTTGATGTTTACTGGCGCATCATCAAATAAGGTGTGTGTTATTTTCTCAATGATTTCTGTACAATTGTTCAACTGCTTTCCAATCTGTTTTACAGTGGAATTGCTGCTTTTTTCAGCGGCTATTTTGATGGGTAAAATTGCTTGTAAAGACGCTTTCAACAAAACAACTTCTCTTGGAGAAGCTTTTTGAGTAGCCACTTTAGAGATCAGTCGTTCAATATCGCTAATTTGTTGTAGCTGATAGGTTACTGTTTCAAAGAAATTTTCAGAATCAATTAAAAACTTCACCGTTTCATGACGTTTTTGAATGGCTTTGATATCTTTTAAAGGCAAGGCCAACCAGCGTTTTAACAAACGGCCTCCCATCGGAGAAATGGTAGCATCAATAACGTCTAAAAGTGTCACGGCGTTTACCGAAGTTCCTTGGTACAATTCTAAATTTCGAACAGTAAATCGATCCATCCAAACATAGTTGTCTTCCGCAATTCTACTAATAGATTGAATGTGTTCCAGTCTGTTGTGTTGCGTTTCAGAAAGATAGTGCATTACGGCGCCAGCAGCAACAATTCCATGTTGTAAGGCATCAATACCAAAACCTTTTAGCGTGTTGACCTTAAAATGATTGTGCAACGCTTCTTGGCCATATTCTTGCTGAAAAACCCAATCGTCTAAATAAAAGGTGTAAAACCGGTCTTCAAAGAGTTCTGAAAAACGTTGCTTGTACTGTTTTTGAACGAGAATTTCACTCGGATTGAAATTTTGTAATAATTTATCGATGTATTCTTCATTTCCTTGCGCCACTAAAAATTCGCCTGTAGAAACGTCTAAAAAAGAAATTCCTAAATTTTTTTTCCCAAAATGTACGGCGGCTAAAAAGTTATTGGTTTTAGAGTGCAATACTTCATCATTTAATGCAACACCAGGAGTAACCAATTCTGTAACACCACGTTTTACAATGGTTTTTGTCATTTTTGGATCTTCTAACTGATCGCAAATGGCAACACGCATTCCTGCTTTGACTAATTTTGGCAAGTAGGTGTTTAAAGAATGATGTGGAAAACCTGCCAAAGCAGTTTCTGTCTCGCTTCCTGCACCTCTTTTTGTCAATACAATTCCTAAAATTCCTGCGGCTTTTTTAGCGTCTTCACCAAAAGTTTCATAAAAATCACCAACTCTAAATAACAATAAGGCATCAGGATGTTTTGTCTTGATGGTATTGTATTGCTTCATTAAGGGAGTGACCTTTTTTATAGGTGTTTTTGCCAAGTCTTTCAAAATTTTAAATTAGTTTTGCGAAGTTACAAAACAGTGTTCAGTGAGCAGTAATTAGACGATAGTTTTTTTAGAAATTTTTACTGAACTTGTTGAGCCTTTGGACTTTTGATATGAGAAAATTAAAAAACAGTGAGTTAGGTAGAATTTCGGTAGATGAATTTAAAGAGGTTCAAAAAACATCTTTAATTGTGATACTTGATAATATTAGAAGCTTGAACAATGTAGGGTCTGTTTTTAGAACTAGTGATGCTTTTTTGATTGAAAAAATCTACCTCTGCGGAATTACAGCGACACCACCGAACAAAGAAATTCATAAAACAGCATTGGGCGCTACTGAATCTGTTTCATGGGAATACGCTAAAGACACGCTTACATTGGTTGAAAAGTTAAAAGCTTCAAACATTAAAGTGTTGTCTATTGAGCAAGCAGAAAATAGTACGATGTTAAACGATTTTTCTCCAGAAAAAAATCAAACCTATGCCATTGTGTTGGGGAATGAAGTAAAAGGGGTGCAACAAGAAGTTGTTTCTGCTTCTGATATGGTTATTGAGATTCCGCAAGTAGGCACTAAACATTCATTAAATATTTCTGTGAGTTGCGGTGTGGTACTTTGGGACTTGTTTACGAAGTTAACATTAAATTCCTAAAATCATTTTGGCAATCATAAAGTAAATTAAGATTCCGAAAATATCATTACTTGTTGTAATAAAAGGCCCTGTTGCAATAGCAGGATCAATCCCTCTTTTATCTAAAAATAATGGAACAAATGTGCCAATTAAACCTGCTACAATAATTACAGCAACTAAAGAAATAGAGATGGCCAATGCAGTATCTATTTTGCCTTCGTATGCCCAGATAAATAAAAATAAAAAGACAGCAAGTATTACCCCGTTAAGTGTGGCTAGTAGCATTTCTTTAATCAGGCGACCGTTGATACTTCCTTTTACATCATCATTTGCAAGTCCTTGTACAATAATTGCAGATGATTGCACGCCTACGTTTCCTGCCATGGCAGCAATCAACGGAGTAAAGAAGAAAAGTGTAATATCACTTCCTTTAAAAGTATCTTCAAAACCTCCCATAATTAAAAAAGCTCCAATTCCGCCAAGAAGTCCTAAAAACAACCAAGGCAATCGTGCTCGGGTTAGTTGAAAAATACTATCATCGGCTTCTACATCTTCTGTTAAACCGGCAGCTAATTGGTAATCTTTATCGGCCTCTTCTTTAATAACATCTACAATATCATCAATGGTAATTCTACCCACCAAAACCCCTAACTCATCAACTACAGGAATGGCTTCTAAATCGTATTTACGCATAATGTTCGCAACATCTTCAGAATTATCACTCACAGTTACAGAATCTACTTTTGGAATGTAAACGTCAACAATCGGAGTTCTTGCATTGGTAATCAACAAATCTTTTAAAGACAAGCGTCCTTTTAGCTTTTCTTGATCGTCAACTACATAAATAGAGTGTACTCTAGTCACTTCTTCTGCTTGAGCACGCATTTCTTTGACGCATTTTAATACCGTCCAGTTTTCATTTACTCGCACCAGCTCTTTTGCCATCAAACCACCAGCAGAATCTTCGTCATACTGCAGTAAGTCAACAATGTCTTTAACATGCTCTTCATCTTCAATCTCAGACATTACGGCTTCTTGCCTCTCTTCAGAGAGCTCGGAAATAATATCTGCAGCATCATCGGTGTCTAGTTCATCTATTTCTTCGGCAATTTCTTTGGCAGAAAGGTTTTTTAGAATTTTTTCACGCACATCATCATCAACATCCATCAGTACTTCAGATGTTTTTTCACTATCTAGTAGCTTGATAATGTACACGGCTTCATCAAAAGAAATCTCGTCCAATATCTCAGCAATATCTGCATGGTGCATATCGCTTAACAATTCAGAAAGCGACGTGTCGTTTTTCTGATCGATGTATAGCGTTACTTTTTTAAGAAGTTCTTTGGTAATTTCAAATGCCATTTTCTGCTATTTTTGCGGTCAATTTGATGAATTCTTGCACCGATAATTGTTCGGGACGCATCGCAAATATAGGGTCTTCTTTTAACGTATCCGAAAGTTTGAAGGACTTTAAACTTCCTCGCAGCATTTTTCTTCGTTGATTAAAGGCTGTTTTTACCACTCTAAAAAAGAGCTTTTCATCAACAGGAAGGGTGTAATTTTCTTTTCTTGTCAATCTAATAACGCCAGAATCTACTTTTGGAGGCGGCTTAAAAACGCTTGGCGGGACGGTAAATAAGTATTCGACATCAAAAAACGCTTGTGTTAGTACAGAAAGAATTCCATAAACCTTACTTCCTTCTTTTTCTGCAATTCTTTGCGCGACTTCCTTTTGAAACATTCCTGCAAATTCAGGAACAAATTCGCGATATTCAATAGCTTTAAAAACAATTTGTGTAGAAATATTGTATGGAAAATTACCAATAATAGCTATTTGTTCTTTTTTGAATAATTCAGAGAGGTTGTATTTTAAAAAATCGCCTTCAATGATTTCAAACTTCTCTCTAGTGGTATTTAGCTGAATGTGCTCTAAAGGAAATGTTTCTCGCAGATAGGTTACCGATTCTGAATCGAGTTCCATCGCAGTGACTTTCGGCTTTTTTTGTAACAAATACTTTGTTAAAACGCCCATTCCTGGGCCAATCTCCAATACACGATCGTAATGAGTTCCTACGAGAGCATCTGCAATTTTTTTAGCAATGTTTTCATCGGTTAAAAAGTGTTGTCCTAAATGTTTTTTGGCTCTGACTGACAAATTGTAGGGTATTTAATTCTTTGCAAAAATTGGATAAAATTCATTCACTACTTTTAATTCGGTACGAAAAGCCAACATTTTATCAGCAAATTTTTTCATTCCTTCATTGCGCAATCTCTCGGCATCAAATTTGTAATAATCGTCCAAATCTTCACGGGTGTTTACGTTGTATTGTATTGAATAAGTAGCGCCACCCATTTCTTCTTCCACCAATATTTGTGTCAGTTTTGCGCCTGTAAATCTACCTGTTGCTAGCACCTCCTGAATGTGATCTTGAATCCATGTCAGCCATTCTTGGTGAATACTTTCGTCTATGCTTAGGGTTACGTTGTATATGTACATATTTGTTGTTTAAATTGTCTCCGCGTAATTCTCGATACTTTTTCCTTATTTCTAGCAAATAAATACTAGAAAACTGCTCAAAAATAATCTTTTGATAGTATTTTGAAGCTTTTTCTGGATTATTTAATTGATTTTATACAATTCGGTTAATTACCACAAGTTATTTTTGCTTTCGTTCTCTTATGAATTTATTTGAATCATACCTCTTGGGGGTTTTTTTATGTTCGTTTCATCCTCTTCAAAGATACTCAACAACAACGTTAAAATTTTATTAAATCAGCTTGTTTTCGAAAAACTCGTGTAACGTTTTGGCATGAAACTTGTCTATTCATTAAACGAACTAACAAATTACAATGATGATTGAACTAACGAAACACTATGAAATAGCAAAAAAGGACTCAAAAGTTTTTATGCAAACGGGTCAAATCGGAGCGTATTTGAATGCGCTCATAGAAATGAACAAGTACAAAAGATTAATGCTTGCTGTGGTTGCTAACTAAAAGTGAGTTTTGAGTTTTCTTGAACCGTACAATGTCTTCCTATGTTGATTGAGATCTTTAATCAATCGTATCAAACCCACAATACGGCACTAATACTTCCGGTATTTTAATTCCATCTGCGGTTTGATAATTTTCTAAAATTCCAGCCAATACTCTAGGCAATGCTAATGAGCTTCCGTTCAGCGTATGTGCTAATTGACTTTTCCCTTGCTTATTTTTAAAACGAAGTTTTAACCTGTTTGCTTGAAATGTTTCAAAGTTGGATGCAGAACTAATTTCTAGCCATCGATTTTGCCCTGTTGAATAGACTTCAAAATCAAAGGTTAACGCAGCCGTAAAACCTGTATCTCCTCCACACAAACGCAACACACGATACGGTAATTTCAGTTCACGTAAAATATCTTTAATATGTTCGACCATTCCGTCTAATGCTTCATAAGAGGTGTCAGGATGCTCAATACGTACAATTTCTACTTTATCAAATTGGTGCAATCTATTTAAACCTCTAACATGCGCTCCATAAGAACCTGCTTCTCGTCTAAAACAAGGTGTATATCCTGTGCATTTAATTGGAAAATCATTTTCAGAAAGCAGGTTTCCTCTAAACATGTTGGTAATTGGCACTTCTCCTGTCGGAATCAAATACAAATCATCAATCGTTGAATGGTACATTTGACCTTCTTTGTCTGGCAATTGTCCAGTTCCAATTCCTGAAGCCTCATTGATTAAATGCGGAACTTGATATTCTTTATAGCCAGCAGCAATATTTTTATCTAGAAAATAATTGATCAATGCGCGTTGTAATTTGGCTCCTTTTCCTTTGTAAACAGGAAATCCAGCTCCCGTAATCTTCGTGCCCAACTCAAAATCTATGATGTCATATTTTTTTGCTAATTCCCAGTGAGGTAACGCCGTATCTCCTAAATTAGGGATTTCACCTTCAGCAAAGATTTCTTCATTGTCTTCTTCAGAGTTTCCTGGTTTAACAGAGCTATGAGGGATATTCGGAATTTGGTATAATAGCTCTTGCAATTTGTTTGCCGCAGTATTCAAGTCTTCAGTCAGTTTTTTAGCTTCTTCTTTTAATTGACCTGTTTTTTCTTTTAAAAGTGTCGCTTTTTTAACTTCTCCAGATTTAAAAAATTGCCCAATTTCTTTAGACAGGCTATTCGATTCTGCCAATACATTGTCTAATGATACTTGTGTTTTTCTACGATTTTCATCCGAAGAAATCACGGCATCAATTATTGCTTCTGCATTTACAAAATTGCGCTTTTCCAATCCGCTTAAAACAGTTTGTTTGTGCTCTCTAATAAACTGAACTTGTAACATCTTTTTAGATTTTAACAGCCGTAAAGATACAGCAACTGTAACAATTTACCAATGAGATAAGAGTCGAATTTTCAGTTCTTAAATTGCATTAGGTTTTAGCACGAAAGAACGGGTTTGTATCTCTATCTAGATAGATCGTGATAGCGTAGAAATTTACAGGTTGTTTTGAATGTATTGCAAAGAAGCCTCTTTGTCTTTTTGAAGTTGGACGATTAAAGCCTCGATAGTATCAAATTTTTGTTCATCTCGTAAAAAATAATGCAGTTCAATGCATAAGGTTTCTCCATATAGCTCTTGATTGAAGTCAAAGAAATGCACTTCAATCGTCTGATGTTTCCCTCCAACCGTAGGGCGAAAACCAATGTTCATCATTCCAAAGACATCGGTGTCGTTAATGGATGATTTTACGATATAAACGCCTGTTTTCGGAATTAGCTTATAGTCTTCTTTAACGTCTATATTTGCTGTCGGGAATCCAATTTTACCGCCCAGTTGTTTGCCGTTGACAACGTTGCCGCTTAACATAAAAGGGTAGCCTAAATACCGATTGGCAGTTTTTATGTTCTTTTTTGCCAATGCTTTCCTGATTTTCGTTGAGCTTACAGATACATCATCTATATCTTGCGCAGGAATTTCCTGAATTTCAAAATTGTACAAATGACCGTATTCTGTCAATTGTTCTAGGTTTCCTTCTCTGTTTTTTCCAAAATGATGATCGTATCCAATAATTAGCGTTGCAATGTTTAATTGATTTACCAACACCTCTCTGACAAAGTTTAAAGCTGTTAAACGGGAGAACTCTTTGCTAAAGGGGTGAATAATCAAACAGTCTAATCCAGTTTTGGCCAATAATGCAGCGCGTTCATCAATGGTATTAATCAGCTCGATAGAAGTGTCTTTCTGTAAAACCATTCTAGGATGTGGAAAAAACGTCAAGACAACCGATTTTTTATTCGTTTTTTTAGCGGTTTCCACCAATTGCTCAATAATTTTTTGATGACCAATATGCACTCCGTCAAAAGTGCCAATGGTAACAATGGTCTTTTTAGAGGTTTTATAATTAGCAAGTGAATGGATAATTTCCAAGGGCAACTAAATTTTTACAAAGTTACGATTTGTCTTTTATTTCAAGCAATAATAAAGTTTAGAATATTAGAAGAGAAATTTGCTAATATTTTAAGAGATAATTTATGAAATATGTAAATCTTTTAAGAATACTTTAACATAATTCAAAAAAAATTGTATTTTGCAGTTCAGATTAATAAATATTTTACATTATGAAAAAATCATTACTTATTGTATTTGCACTATTTATGGGTGCCGTCACGTTCGCTCAAACAACAGTTTCGGGAACGGTAACAGACGCTAAATCTGGTGAGCCATTACCAGGAGTTAATATTAAAGTTTCCAGAAAAGCTGTAGGAACAACAACAGATTTTGACGGAAAATTTACGTTAAAAATTTCAGATGTACCTCCCTTTACTATTGAAGTTTCAACATTAGGGTACAAAACAAAAAAAGTAGATATTACGAAAAACAATCAAGCCGTCAGTGTAGGCTTAACAGAAAATGCTACTTCCTTAGATGAGGTTGTGATTTCTGCATCTAGAACTCCAGAACGTATTATGGAGTCTCCAGTTACCATAGAAAGAATGGATACTAGAGCGATAAAAAACACGTCTTCTCCTTCTTTTTATGATGGATTAGAAAATTTAAAAGGGGTAGATATCAATACCAATAGTTTGACATTTAAGTCGGTAAACACAAGAGGGTTTGCGGCATTTACAAATACACGTTTTATGCAATTGGTTGACGGAATGGACAATTCATCTCCAGCACTAAGTTTTGCAATAGGAAATTTATTAGGAATGTCTGAATTAGATGTTAAAACCGTAGAATTAATTCCGGGAGCTTCTTCTGCACTATATGGTGCGAATGCTTTTAACGGAATCATGTTTATGACTAGTAAAAGTCCTTTTGACGATCAAGGAGTTAGCTATGTATATAAATCAGGAATTACAAGTCAAAAAGCAGCAGGAGATAATATGTATTATGACACTAGTGTTAGAATGGCGCATGCTTTTTCTAATTACTTTGCTGCAAAAGCAAGTTTTTCTTATTTAAAAGGAACCGAATGGGCAGCCGTAGATTATAGAGATGAAACAACAGGTGTAAACGATAGAGCTACAAATCCTGGATATAATGGATTGAATGTATATGGAGATGAAGTAGCCACTACTTTAAACTTTGAGCAAATTGCTCTTGCCAATGGCGTTCCTGCATTTATTGCATCAACGATGGGTTCTCAAAGAGTTTCAAGAACAGGATATAATGAAACAGATTTAATGCCTGATGAAGCTAGAAGTGTAAAGTTAGATGTATCATTAAACTATAGACCTTGGGGTAATGACCGTTTAGAAATTCTTTGGAATTCTAAATACGGTACAGGAAATACGATTTATCAAGGTGCAAATCGCTATAGCATTAAAAACTTTTTTATGGATCAACATAAATTAGAGGTTAGAGGGAAAAATTTCTTTGTAAGAGGGTACACGACTTCAGATAATGCAGGAGATTCTTATGACACGCGTTTTGCAGCGATTAATATCAATAGAGAGTGGAAATCTGATAAGCAATGGTTTACTCAATATGCAGGAGCCTATGTTCAAACATATGTAGGGACAATTATGGCAGGTGGAATTCCTAATCCTGGACTTATTCATCAACAAGCTAGAGGCTATGCTCAAATAGGCGCTTTAGTTCCTGGAACCGGAGGGTTTCAAACAGCATTTGATAAAATAACATCAGATCCTAACTTGATAACAGGATCTAAGTTTACAGATACCTCAAAATTGTACCATGCTGACGCTAATTTCAATTTAAGAGATTATATTGATTTTGCAGAAATTCAAGTTGGAGGTTCTTTTAGAAAATATTCATTAAACTCTGGAGGAACTATTTTTACAGATTATGACGGACGAATTACTTATGATGAATACGGAGCATACGTTCAGGCGCAAAAGAAAATGGTGGACGAAAGAATAAAATTAACCGCTGCGATGCGTTATGATAAAGCGCAGAACTTTAAAGAGAATCTTTCTCCAAAACTATCTTTAACCTATACAGCAGGAGAAGACAGAAATCATAATTTTAGAGGATCATTTCAAACTGGATTTAGAAATCCAACTGCACAAAATCAATACCTTGGATTAGATGCTGGGTCTGCATTGTTAGTAGGAACAGCACCAGATAATTTAGATAGATATGTATCAGCACCAATATTATTAGGAATCGGCGCTGGATTGGCAGGGTATATAAACGCAACCACTTCTACTAATATTGGCTCTACAGCTATAGTTACAGGAAGAAGTGCTTTTGAGAACTCTTGGACATTGAGTTCTTTATTGCAATTTGTTGGAGCCGGAGGAACGAATCCTAGCTTGCTAAAAAAATCGACTGTAGAAATGGTAAAACCAGAAAGAGTAACTGCTCTTGAGTTCGGTTATAGAGGGGTTATAAAAGGAATTGCCATCGATTTTAGTGCGTATTACAATCAGTATGAGGATTTTATTGCAAGTAAACGTGTTGTTTCACCTTTATATGGTCAGGCTAATTTTTCTGACTTGGTTGATTTAACACCTTTTGGAAGAGGTCCTACACCTATTTCTTTAGTCGCCTTAGGTAATGGAGATTATAAAGTAGTTGTACTGCACTCAAACACTTCTGCAGATATTAGTTCTTATGGGGCTTCAATTGGTTTGTCTACAAAAGTATTCAATGGCTTTAACTTAGGAGCAAATTACACCTATGCGAAGTTTGATTTTGACCAAGCTTCAGATCCAGATTTTGAAGCAGGATTTAATACGCCTGAGCACAAAGTTAAAATTCAGTTTGGTAAAGAAAGCTTATTTAAAAACTTTGGGTTTAATGTGAATCTAAGATGGCAAGATGAGTATTTATGGGAGTCTTCATTTTATGACGCTATAATTGCTGCTAGAACCACAGTGGATGCACAAATCAATTATAGAATGCCAGAATTTAAGTCTACCTTAAAAATAGGGGGCGCGAATTTAGGAGGTAAAGAATACTTTAGTGCACCAGGTGTTGGAGCTGTTGGTTCTCAATACTATGTGTCTTGGACGATCAATCCATAATACTATAATAAATATCATTAAAAAGTCCTTTGAATTTTCAAAGGACTTTTTTTATAGGTGTATTCCGTCCTGATATAAGTTGGCACAACCTTAACTTATTTCAGGACAGGACATTTTTGTCATTCCTGCGAAGGCAGGAATCTAAAGCAGTCATTTTTATAGATTCCTGCCTTCGCAGGAATGACAACCAAGATATGTATACTGTTAACTAAACATCATATCTCGTAGAAAAGCTATACCATAAAAAAGCCTCCTGGAGTTGTTTCCAAGAGGCTTTTGTTTTTGTGGTTGGATTTGTTTTATCCTTTTAGACTTGCGCTTAAATACTCTCTATTCATGCGAGCAATGTTTTCTAAAGAAATTCCTTTCGGGCATTCAATTTCACAGGCTCCTGTGTTTGTACAGTTTCCAAAACCTTCTTCATCCATTTGTTTTACCATGTTCAACACACGCTCTGTAGCCTCTACTTGTCCTTGAGGTAACAATGCATACTGAGATACTTTAGCTCCTACAAACAGCATTGCAGAAGAGTTTTTACAACTAGCAACACAAGCGCCACAACCAATACATGTTGCTGCGTCCATTGCTTCATCAGCAGCTTGTTTAGAAATCGGGGTAGCATTAGCATCTTGTGTATTTCCAGAAGTATTTACAGAAATAAATCCTCCTGCTTGTTGAATACGTTCAAAAGACATTCTGTCGACCACAAGATCTTTAATTACAGGAAATGCTTTTGCTCTAAACGGTTCAATCGTTATGGTATCACCATCTTTAAACATACGCATGTGCAATTGACAAGTAGTTACACCTCTGTCTGGGCCATGTGCTTCACCATTGATATACATCGAACACATTCCGCAAATTCCTTCACGACAATCATGATCAAAGGCAACAGGATCATCACCTGTATTAATCAACTGTTCATTCAATACATCCATCATTTCTAAAAACGACATATGTTCTGAAATATCAGTTACGTTGTACGCAACCATTTGCCCTTTGTCTTTGGCGCTTTTCTGTCTCCAGATTTTTAATGTTAAATTCATAACTATTAAGGTTTTAGTAATTAGCGAAAAGGGAAAAGAAAGCTAGTTCTTTTCTTCTAACTTTTTAATTAATGAATTAAGCATTTTGCTAATTTCAGTAATTAAATTATTAATTATTTCGACATCACTTATATAGTTTAATTCTTTTGTTATTAATAATTGTGTTTCTAATTCAAACAAAGAGCCCCTTGAGATTCTTAAAAATTGAATATAATTTTTTCGAGATAATCTTCCCCAGCCTTCTGCTATATTTGAAGGAATAGAAACCGATGCTCTTCTCATTTGGCTTGTTAAACCAAATTTTTCGCTATCGGGAAAAGAAGCTGAAACTTTGTAAATGTCACTCACTAAAACCATTGATTTTTGCCAAACAATTAGCTCCTTATATGATTTTATCTGACTCATTTCTTTTCGCTCTTCCCTTTTCGCTAATCTATTTATACGAACGTTGTTTTAATTCAATATCGTTAAACTCTAATTCTTCTTTGTGCAATACGGCGTCTGCAGGCTCTCCTTTATATTCCCATGCAGAAACATAAGCAAAGTCTGCATCATTACGTTTTGCCTCTCCTTTTTGTAAGCCGTCTAATTCAACAGATTCTTCTCTAAAGTGTCCTCCACAAGATTCGTTTCTGTCCAATGCGTCTTTGGCAAAGAGCTCTCCTAATTCTAAGAAATCAGCAACTCTACCTGCTTTTTCTAATTCTGGATTCATTTCGTTTAAATCTCCAGGAACTTTTACGTTTTTCCAGAAATCTTCACGCAACGTTTTGATTTCGCTCATTGCTTCTTTTAATCCTTTTTCATTACGAGCCATTCCAACATTATTCCACATAATTTTTCCTAATTTTTTGTGGTAATAATCTACAGAATGTTCTCCATTATTATTGATAAAGAAATCTAACCGAGATTGTACTTCGTTTTCGGCTTCTTCAAATTCTTTTGTGTCTATTGAAATAGGTCCAGTTCTAATTTCGTCAGATAAATAATCACCAATTGTATAGGGCAATACAAAATATCCGTCCGCCAATCCTTGCATCAATGCAGAGGCTCCTAATCTATTTGCACCATGATCTGAGAAGTTAGCTTCTCCAATACAGTACAAGCCTTCAACAGTAGTCATTAAATTATAATCTACCCAAACACCACCCATAGTATAATGGGTTGCAGGATAAATCATCATTGGAGTTTCGTACGGATTCTCATCTACAATCTTCTCATACATCTGGAATAAGTTCCCGTATTTTGCTTCTACGATTGCTTGTCCTAATTCATATATTTTTTCTTCTGAAGGATTTGAGATGTGTTGTAATTTTGCTTGTTCTTTTCCGTAACGAGCAATGGCAGATTTAAAATCTAAGTACACCGCTTCTCCAGTTTCATTTACTCCGTAACCAGCATCACATCGTTCTTTAGCTGCTCTAGAAGCAACATCTCGTGGCACTAAGTTCCCAAATGCAGGATATCTTCTTTCTAAGTAATAATCTCTTTGGTCTTCAGACAAGTCAGTAGGTTTTTTATGACCTTCTCTAATTGCCATTACATCTTCCATGTTTTTTGGAACCCAAATACGTCCATCATTACGCAATGATTCTGACATCAGTGTTAATTTCGATTGATAATCTCCCGAGCGTGGAATACAAGTTGGGTGAATTTGCGTATAACAAGGGTTTGCAAAAAAGGCCCCTTTTTTATGGATTTTCCAAGCGGCAGTTGCGTTAGAACCCATGGCATTTGTAGATAAAAAATATACATTTCCGTAACCACCAGTAGCAATTACTACAGCATGCGCAGCATGACGTTCAATTTCTCCAGTGATTAAGTTACGTGCAATAATTCCACGAGCTTTTCCGTCAACCAAAACAACATCTAACATTTCATGGCGATTGAACATTTCAATTTTACCACGAGCAATTTGACGGTTCATTGCAGAATAAGCACCTAATAATAATTGTTGACCAGTTTGTCCTTTCGCATAAAAAGTTCTAGAAACCAATACACCTCCAAAGGAGCGGTTGTCTAATAAGCCACCATAATCACGAGCAAAAGGAACTCCTTGTGCAACACATTGATCAATGATGTTTCCAGAAACTTCTGCCAATCGATGTACGTTGGCTTCTCGAGAACGGTAATCGCCTCCTTTTACAGTATCGTAAAATAAACGATAGCTAGAATCTCCATCGCCCATATAATTTTTTGCAGCATTGATTCCTCCTTGTGCAGCAATTGAATGCGCTCTACGGGGAGAATCTTGGTACGCAAATGCTTTTACATTGTAGCCTAATTCTGCCAAGGTTGCAGCAGCAGAGCCTCCTGCCAACCCTGTTCCAACCACAATAATATCGATATTACGTTTGTTTGCAGGATTTACAAGGTTGATTTTATCTTTATAGGTTGTCCATTTATCTTTTATAGGACCTTTAGGGACTTTAGAATCTAATGTAGCCATACTAATTTAGTGATTGAAATGGTGAAACAGTGCAATAAAAATAAACAATGCAGGAATGAGAATCGCATATCCTTTTGCGCATGTTTTAATGCTTTTTGTATAGGAGTTGTTGAGCCCCATCGATTGAAATGCCGAGTTAAATCCGTGTAATAAGTGCAGTGCTAAAAACACAAAAGCAATTACATAAGCTCCAACTCTTACAGGAGAAATAAATTTATGCTGCAGTTCCTCAAAATAGCGATGCGGATCTTCTGGCAATACATCTATATATTTATACTTCAGTTCAGGAACCCAAAAATCGATAAAATGCAATACGATGAATGCTAAAATTGCCAACCCAGAATAGATCATATTTCTACTCACCCAAGTAGAATTTGCTGCTCCGTTGTTTTGGACATATTTAATTCCAACAGCTTTTCTGTTTTTTAGCTCTAAAACAAAGCCAAGTACAAAATGAAAAACAACTCCAAAAATTAATACAGGCTGTAGTGCAAACTGTACCAGTGGATTTGTTCCCATAAAGTGGGAGGCTGTATTAAATACATCTTCGCTAAAAACCGACAATAAGTTTACACTTACGTGCATTAATAGAAAAAAGATTAAAAAAAATGCCGAAAGTGCCATTGCAAACTTTCTTGCTATCGATGAAGATAATAATCCGCTCATTTGTTGTTCGTTAAAGATTGGTACAAATCTACAGCTATTGAGCTATTTGAGCAAACAACTTTTTTGTTTTCTTAAAAGATTTAGAATGTATATAAATAAGGACAAACCCCTTGTGCGTTTAAGCAATGTTGAGGATTGAGTTGTTGATGTATTGAAGGGTTGTCTGTAGTTTATAGAGTTTGTTTAAAAGAAATCTAAATTAGTTAGGCGTATACCAAATAGGTGATGAATAAGCGCGCTCTTGTATGGTTGGCGTTGCTTCTTTCCATGGTTCAATACCTAATTTTGCAGAAGCGTAAGTACTGTAGCGAGGTGTTGGAATTTCTAGGACACGCGCGTAGTAAAACGCTTTTGTTTGTGCATTAAATTCAGGATCTTCCCAAACAATAGACAGTTCACGAGTTCCAATAGTGTTTGTGTATGTAGCCTTTAAAACATCAACAGTATTTCCTACAGGAGGGAGTTTTCCTTTGGCATTTAAAGATCTATTTCCAGACCAAGAAACATCAAACACTTTTTCTTTGAATTCCCCATTTTCTAACCAGCCTTTTACCACTTGTATGCGGTCTAAATTTGCGCTTTTGGGATCTTTTGCAGCATGAATCATCAGCTTAGGAGCTTTGCCTGTACTGGCGAGTAAGTCTCCTCCCATTGGTACACCTTTTTTATATCCAATAGCAATATAGTTGGGGCTATCAATATCGGTTTTTTCAAAATCATATCCTGCAAACAAGCGCAATTGAATTCGAGGTCCAGAAGTTGCATACACTTCTTTGCGTTTAAACGCTTCAAAAATGGCTTTCCTAGAATTGTTTTCTGCCCAAACAGCAGCGTATCCAGACGATGAAAATTCGATGGCTTTTACAGATAAAATGACTTCTTTGTTTTTTTGAGGCTGTAAACCATCAATAAAAAACTTTCCTTGGAAATTATCTTCTTCAACGGCAGGCATAGCAGTATGCGCATCTGACGATCCAATAAAGCCATATTTATAGGGGTTGACACCTGATTTTTCCTCAATTTTCATTCCGGTACCTAAAGCATCACGTAAAAAATCTCCTTTCCCAGGATTACCTCTCTCTACTTTTCCTGTTTCTGCAGTTAACAAAATATCCCACAGTTCAAAATTAGCAAACTCATCATTTGGAGATAAGGATGGCGTAGTCTCTGAGGTTCCTTTAATTTGGGTGATTTCAGCAACCGACTCCCATTTAGAGCGCATTTGTGCATAGGCTTTGTTTACAGGATTCCCTTTGTAAGATTTTTCTTCAGGAAACATCAAACCGCCACTTACATTCGAATTGTGCGGAATGGCCGTAAAATCGATGTCCAATCGCTCAGAAGTTTCATTCAACCAATTCCAAAGGTCTTCCGGCTTGTCACTATGTGAGGAAGAATACGGTAAAAACTGCGATGTTTTGTCACTACTTTCAGGAGTAAATATCACACGGTGCATGTTGTTTCCATTAGGCATGGAGGTCCATTCCCAACCTATAAAAGCGGTAAATTTACCTGGTTCATTGTGCGTATCGGCATAACCGCTGTATTCTTTCCAAAGAGACTTCATAATAGGTCCTGTGTCTACTTCGGTTAGCTTTACAGCACCTTGATTTCTTTTCTTCATCCAGCCCATATATATTTCGAAAGGGTTTTTAGAGTTTACAATTTTTCGCAAGGTTTCTCCTTCAGAAGAAGCAAGAATCGCTTTGTCACCTCGTTTTGCAGCATAAAATGTCCCTAATCGTTCAGCATGATCGGCAACCACTAAAAAGTCTAAAGGTGTTTTTATTTGTACTTTTTGTTGAGTAACAGGGTGTGTTAATATTTCGCCTTTTGCAAACCGATACGCATCATCGGGGGTTGCAATCATAGTACCAAACAAATAAGCATCAACTGAAAAATTGGTATGTAAATGTGTGTCTCCCCAATACAAGTTTTTACTTGTATTTTGTTGTAATTCTTCAGAGGCAGAAGTGATTCCTTTTTCTGAAAAAGTTACAGAATTGGGTTTTTTTACATTTTGATTACAAGAAGAAATCAAGAAAATAATAGCAAAAAAAGCGAATTGAAAATATCGAAAATGTTTCATATTAGATGTTTTTTAAAAAAGTAACGATGATTAGTTGTTTAAATGGGTTCCTTTTAAAAAGATACCGAATTTTTCTTTACCAACAGCTTCTGTAAAGCCCGTTCCTTCCCAAGCTATTTTACCGTTTATCATAACTAAATCTACAGCATCATCGCTTCTATTTACATAGCGCAATGATTCTCCAAGAAACTGATCTTCATGGTATTTATGAACCTCATCCGTTAAGCCTTTGGGGTCTATAATGGTAATGTCTGCTCTTTTTCCTTCTGCCAAATGCCCAGCATCAATGTTAAAGAAATCACCATTTTCTTTGGTCAATCTCCAGATGGCCTTTTCGATAGTCATAAGTGGGTCTCCACGTTTAATAGAATCATGAACATACGTTAACACGCGGATTGGGAAATTAAAAAACGCCATATTATTTCCGTGTGCTCCTGAATCTGCAAAGCCAAAAACGCCAATTTTGGTATTGTAAATATCTTTATATTTTGTTGGATCTGGATTCCCTATAATCGTTTCCCAAGTAATTTTTTTATCGTTTTCAACGACTAAATCTAAAAAGGTATCTACAGGATGCTCATTCCGTTCGTTAGAAATATCCATAAAAGATTTTCCAATCATCGATTTATCTGGAGCGTCTAAAATATAGGCATCTCCAAAATCTTTTTGCCACACTTTAGGCGCTAATTTATTTTTGTATTCTTTTTTAAATTGCTTTCTATAAGCAGGGTCTTGAAGTGTTTTATTTCTTTTTATGGTGTCTTTTACGAGATGTCGTGCCAACTCTCCTGTTGGGAATTCTTCAAAAATAACCAAATCCATTCCTTGTGCTTTTACTTTAAAAGGCACTGGAAATACTTGCATTCTAAAATCGGCACCAAAAACAGTATTGAAAAAAGAGGCCAAACCACCTAATACTTTATGAATATACGGATCTCCTTTTAGGCGCATCATGGCCACCATAGAGGTTTTCATTTTTTTTCGAAACAAGAATGAGGAACTTTCTATCATATAATAAAAAGCAGCGACTCTATTCACAAGATTGGGAATGCCTTGTAAGTGCGCACCACGTTTTCTTAAAATTTTAGTCAGGCTTCTGCGCTCTTTTAATTTGGCGTAGGCAGCTGGTAATTTTTTAGACCAATAGCGTTCGCCATCTACTTTGTCCCAAGGGTTGTGTTGCATAGAAAGGCCTAAAAATCCCTGATCTAAACAATCAGTGAGCATGGTTTTCATTTGGTCAATCTCTTCTTTGGTCGGTTTTTCGTTCTCTTCCATAGAGCGTCCGAAACCCATAACTGTTGCACGAATATCAGAATGCCCAATAAACGATCCTACATTGGGCCCTATATTTGAATTTTCTATATGATCAACCCATCCTTTTGGAGTGTTCCAATTCTTTTTTTCTTCAAGCAGGGGTAAGATTACTTCTCTTGGCATGGCTTCTGTTCTGGTAAACATGTCAGAACAATCTTCAGGTTCTGCATATACGCATGACAACGAACAACCTCCTATTAAAATCGTAGTAACTCCGTGTCGAACCGATTCACTTAATTCTGGTTTTATCAACAATTCTGCATCATAATGTGTATGATTATCGATAAAACCAGGCATGACCCATTTATCTGTAGCGTCAATTATTTTAGCATCTGTAGCGACAATTATTTCAGAAGAAACTTGTTTTACAACACCATTTTCTACGAGGATGTTTACTTTTTTTGGCGCTGTGTTGGTTCCGTCATACACCAGTCCGTTTTGAATAATAATTTTTTGATTTTCCATTAATGTGATGAGTAAGAGTGTTTTACAAATATATAAAAAAAACGACACAAGTGTCATTTTTTATTTTTATTTTTATTTTTCTGACAATTTTTAAATTTAAAACCGTTACTTTGTTCAAATGAAAAAATCAAAAAGAGCTGAAAATAAAGCTGAAAACAAGGCTAAAATTATTGAAGCGTCTCGAAAACTTTTTTCAGAAAAAGGACTAGACAAAACCTCTGTGAGTGATATTGTAAAGATGGCGAATATAGGAAGAGGGACATTTTACAATTATTTTAAAACACCAACAGCGGTTTTTACAGAAATAATAGATAAGAACAATAAAGAAATTAATGAAGTAATTGTAAGTTCTAGAAAAGACGCAAAATCTGTATATGAATTTTTATACAGTTCCTTTAAGGCATTTTTTGATTTAGAAACAACCAAAGAAAGAGCGTTGTTTCAAAAGAACAATCAAAATCATATACGAAGTGTTTCATATAGTAGTTCGAGTATATTAAGCATTGTAACAAAATTACAACGAGATTTAGAAAAGGAGAACTCGTTACAATTAGAAGAAAAAGAAGATTATAAACTTTTCAGTCTTGTTGCGGTTGCAGCTGCGTCTGAATTGTCTATAGGGCAACATCAATTTGATTTTAAAGTGTCAAACGAAAAGATGGCACATTTTTTAGCAAAATTATTCACAGAAGGACTAACACAAACCAATTAAACAAGTATCATGGGTTACACTAGCAACAAGTACAGCGAATTATTTGATCAACAAAAAGCCAATCAATTTCAGGTAGGAAATACGACCTACAAACAGCGTATAAAAAAATTAAACGCACTTAAAGAAGCGGTTGAAATTACCTATAGAGATCAAATACGAGAAGCGTTGTATGCGGATTTAAAAAAACCTTTTACGGAGACAGACCTTACAGAAATCTATCCAGTTGTAGGTGAAATAAAGCATGTAAAAAGACATCTAAAATCTTGGATGAAAGATCAAAAGGTAACCACACCTTTATCTTTATTAGGATCCTCTTCTTGGTACAAAAACGAACCAAAAGGAGTGTGCTTAATTATTTCGCCATGGAATTTTCCACTGAACTTAACTTTTGGACCTCTAGTGTCGGCAATAGCTGCAGGGAATACAATTATTATAAAACCTTCAGAAATGACGCCAAACATTTCAAAGGTAATGTCAACAATCGTCAAGGAACTATTTGATGAAAACGAAGCCGCCTTACTAGAAGGTGCTGTAGAAGTGTCACAAGAACTACTGAAATTACCTTTTAATCATATCTTTTTTACTGGGTCTCCAATGGTGGGTAAAATTGTAATGAAATCTGCTGCCGAACATCTAACTTCGGTAACCTTAGAATTGGGAGGGAAATCACCAACAATTATTGATGAAACAGCCAATTTAAAAACTGCGGCAAATAGAATTGCTTGGGGAAAATTCTTAAACAACGGACAAGTTTGTGTGGCGCCAGATTATATTTTACTAAAAGAAAGTGTAAAAGAAGATTTTTTAAATGCACTAAAAGAACAAATACAAGAATTCTATACAGAAGATGCTTCAACATCAGATTCGTACGGAAGGATTGTAAATAATAAACATTTTAAGAGGCTAGAATCCCATATTGAAGATGCGAAACAACACAATGCAACGATTGAAATGGGAGGTACAACCAACTCAGAAAA
>Ga0209035_10000261_pt1 | contig 21168 bp, 13 predicted proteins | sample MarorgKNORR_S2LV_6_FD_188220 | JGI IMG/M metagenome (GOLD analysis project Ga0209035, IMG submission 188220) | Marine microbial communities from the Southern Atlantic Ocean, analyzing organic carbon cycling - AAIW_A/KNORR_S2/LV (SPAdes) (version 2) | ecosystem: Environmental > Aquatic > Marine... | reverse complement strand
ACCTTCGAGGTGATTCTATGTCAGATGTCATCTTCAATGGATCCGACCTAAGGAAGCCATCGGGCCAATGTAGCATTGAGCTCTTGTTTGATAACTCTATGGGAAAGCTAGGGGGTGAATATGCAAAATACAATGAGATTTCCATCAAAAGATTAATGACAAGAGATGGCCAATCTAATTATTCAATTAATAACACTTCTTGTAGACGTAAAGATGTTCAGGATATTTTTCTTGGAACTGGGCTAGGCCCAAGAAGTTACGCAATTATTGAGCAGGGGATGGTTTCTAAAATTGTAAGTGCCAAACCCGAGGAAATGAAGGTTTTTATTGAGGAGGCTGCAGGAATATCCAAGTACAAAGAACGTAGAAAAGAAACAGAGCAGCGAATTAAAAAAACAAAGGAAAATCTATCTAGAGTTCAAGATATTAGAGATGAAATTAAGAGGCTTATTAATAGACTGCAAAACCAAGCAAATGCTGCAGAAAAATATAAAGCATTTCAAATTGATGAAAGAGAATTAAAACTAAATATTTCTATCCTTAATACTCTTCATGCCAAAGGGCAAAAAGATAGACTAGGGTCTGAGATATCATCTCTTCAAAATCAAATCAAAGTTAAGTCATCTGAAGTGGAAACGCACCAGTCAACCATTGATCAGATTAAAACTGAACATTCATCAGTGTTGTCTGACTTTGAGGGCGCTCAAAAGAATTTTTATTCAATTGACGCTGATATAGCTCGATATGAGGCTAATCTTCAAAACTTACATAACACTGAATCTCAAGCTGAAGAAGATATCTCTAGGGCCAAAGAAAGTTATGCGACGGCTTTGGAGAAAGAATCGACATTTGAGGCTCTTAACCCAAAGGAGAGCGAGTTAAGATTAAATATTGCTATTCTTAAAACGCTTCAAGCCCAAGAGAAAAAAAACGAACTTCAATTTCAAATCACTACTTTGGAAGAAAGTGTATCCCTTAAACGCAAGGAGCTTAATTCTTTTGATGCCAGTATAGACAAGATCAAGTCAGAGAATATTTCTATGACAGCGTTGCTTGAAACAGCCCAGAGTAACTCTGCTTCAATCTCTACAGATTTAGCTCGATCTGAGACCAATCTTCAAAACCTGAATAAAGCTGAATTACACACAAAGGAAGATATAGCTAGGGTAACCGAAAGATATGATCGTGCAGTTGAGAAAGATTCTAACCAAGAGAATTTAAGCCCAAAGGAAAAAATAATGCATCTTGTTGAGAGCATTTTAGAAGGCCTGCAAAACCTTGGATCAAATGGTGATTCGATTAGATACAAGGCAATAGAGTTGAAAGAGTCATTAGCAAGTATTTTAAAAATTGCTTTAGACCAATCCAAAAGCCTTACCAATGAATATACGGAAAGGCGAAGCCATCTCGAAGAATTACTTCAACAAACATTACAAACAAAAGCACAGGTTACAACGGAGTTAGATACTTTTTTGCATAAGCAAAATGAATCAAATATGGCTCTAAAGGATCTGAAGGAAAAACAGTCTAAAATGGACGCGCTAATTGAAGCCTCAAATGCAAAAAAAATAACCGTTTCCACCGAGCTAAGGTCTCTTGAAGAGCAAGTTTATAATTTAAAATTAGATATCCGAACATTCCAGATCAACCTAGACAACGCATCAGTGAGCTTGGAACAAGCTGATGTCAATATTGATAGTCTTGATCCTCAACAATATTCTAATATGAATCTTGGGCTGCTTGAAAGCTCTCTAGCTGAAATTCAGAATAATATTTCAGCTTTGGGATCTATTAATTTAGCAGCTCCTGATGAGTACTTATCTAGACAAAATACTGCTACCGAACTATTGCAACAAACTCAAGAGAAAAAAGATCAAACACAGAGAGACCTATCTGCACTAATTCAAAAAAGCTCGTCAGCTGAGGCAGAATTAAATTCAATCAGACAAAAGCAATCTAAAGTAGATGAATCAATTCGTGATTCTGAGAACAAGAAATCTGTTGCTGCTTTGGATCTTCGTTCCCTTGAGGAGAGATACAATAATTTAAAACTGGATCTAAGAACATTTGAAGTTAATCTAGACAATGCTGCACAGTCTCTTATCAAAGCTGGAATCTCTATAGCTGATCTCAATCCAACTGAATTTGAAGGCATGGATTTATCAACACTTGAAGGCTCACTTGAAACTATTCAAGAAAAAATCCTATCCCTTGGAGCTATCAATCTTGCGGCTCCAGATGAAATTGCTGAAGAGGCAAAGCGAATGGAAGAATTAGACATCCAGTTAGAAGATTTAAATGGAGCGCTAGAGAAACTCCAGAGTGCAATTAAGAAAATCGATGTTGAATCTAAAATGAAGTTTGATGAAAGTTTTAATGCCGTGAACTCTAAAATTCAAGAAATTTTTCCCAAACTCTTTGGTGGCGGAAAAGCAGCTTTACAATTAATTGATGGCGAATCCTTAAATTCTGGTATTACTTTGACAGCTCAACCTCCCGGCAAAAAAAATGCAACGATCTCTCAACTTTCAGGAGGAGAGAAGGCGATGACTGCATTATCACTAGTTTTTGCTCTCTTTGAATTAAATCCCGCACCTTTTTGTATGTTAGATGAGGTTGACGCACCTTTAGATGACATTAACGCAACAAGATTTGTTGCAATGGTAGAAGAGATGTCTGACAGAGTGCAATTTATTTTTATAACGCATAATAAAATTTCCATGGAAAAAAGCGATCACTTGATGGGCATTACCATGCAGGAAGCAGGAGTTTCTAGAGTTGTGTCTGTTGATGTAAAAGAAGCTCTGCAACTAGCAGCTTCATAAAATGCTGAGCAATCTACAAATTATACTAGTTGCAGGTGCTTCTTTAATTTTTCTGATTATCTTATATATATTTTTTAAACCTATTTTTACTCGCAAGCTTATTCATAATTCAATTACTGATACTCACTCAAGGCTCTTTGAGGATAATCTTCAACAGGGAGAGCTGGACTTTAAGTATGTTAACCAAGAATCAGATCCTCAAGAATTAATTATTTTAAACCTTATTTCTATGGATAAATCTAATTTTAATATAAACCAAGTGCTAACTTTATTAAAAAATTTAGATGCAAAATATAATCATGGTTTTTTTAGTTTTTGCGAGATTTCTGGAGAAGAGATTTTTAGAATCGCTAGTGGCATTAATCCCGGCTTAATAGAGCTAGAGACAAAAACACATGTTCTGTTATTAGCGCTTGACTTGCATCAGGTTAGCGACCCAGCTAAGGCTTTTGATATCATGTTAGAGCTATCTTCAGAAATTTCTGAAAAATTACATGCTAGCATCTGCGATGCTAATAGAGCACCATTGAGCAAACAAATGATCGAACATCTTAAGTGCAAAGCTCAGGATGTTAGTCGAATTAAAGCTATCGAAAATACTTCCTCAACCTCAACGTGAAAATGAACAAGGATGCTTACTTCTCTCTTCAAGATGATATTCGCTTCCATGATCATTCTTATTATATTTTAGATAATCCAGCCATTTCTGATCATGAATATGACCAACTATTTCAAAAACTATTAAGCGTAGAATCTTTAAATCCTACCTGGATTACCCCAGAATCTCCATCTCAAAGAGTTGGAATAGAACCACAAAATGATTTTTTAACATTCGCACACTATAAACAGATGTTATCTCTTGCAAATGCATTTAATGAGAAAGACTTAAATGATTTTCATGATCGAATCATGAAAAATCTTGATATTAACTCAGAGAGCTTAGACTATTTCTGTGAACCCAAGCTAGATGGAGCGGCGATTTCGTTGATATATGAAAATGGAAAATTAACAAAAGGAGTAACTAGGGGAGATGGGAATATCGGTGAAGATATTTCTTCTAATATTCGAACTGTTCGCTCAATCCCATTAACTCTTAAAAAATCTTCTGAAGCATTTCCAAAATTAATAGAAATCAGAGGAGAGATTTTTATTAGAAAGTTAGATTTTAAATCCTTGAATAAGGTAGCTAAGAAGAATGGACAAAAAGTTTTTGCAAACCCTCGCAATGCTGCTGCAGGAAGCTTGCGTCAACTTGATCCAGCTGTAACAAGCTCAAGACCTCTAGCCTTTTTTGCGCATGGTATAGGAGCATGTGATGACAAAGATTTTATTTCTTTGCACGAAATGTTCAGTGTTTTTGCAGAATGGGGTCTGCCGGTTAATGCATTGAACCGATCAGTTCAATCTATCACTGAATGTTTGAGTTACTTTGAAGAAATAAAATCGAGCAGGGATCAAATTCCATTTGAGATAGATGGAGTAGTTTTTAAGGTTGGAAATATTTCTTTACAAAATATTCTAGGCGAAATAGCGCGATCACCAAGATGGGCAATTGCCCATAAATTTCCTGCGGAAGAAGTTATCACCGAAATTGAGGATATTGAATTTCAAGTTGGCCGAACTGGTATTTTAACTCCAGTAGCTAAACTCAAAACAATCAATGTTGGCGGGGTCAATGTTAGTAAGTGTACTTTGCATAATTTAGATGAGCTAAAAAGATTGGATCCAAGAATAGGAGACAGAGCAGTGATTAAAAGAGCTGGGGATGTTATTCCCAAGATGATTAAGGTAATCCCAGCATCACAATCTAGGGCTCTAAAAATTAAACCACCTAAAAACTGTCCAATTTGTCTTTCTGAAGTAATTTCTAATTTTCAATCAGAATGGAGGGTTGTTAATTCAACAGAGAACAAGTCTTTTAAGACATTTTCAAGCCTTTATGAAGTTAAAAAATTTATGAATGAAAGAGGTAATTCAGCATTGGAAATACAGGAAATAAAATTAGATACACCTTTTATTAAATGCTCAGGAGGAAATTCTTGCCCTGAAATTGTGCAGGGTAAATTTACTCATTTTGTCTCCCGAAAAGCCATGGATATTGATGGGTTAGGGCAAGAGATTTTATATATGTTAATTAAGAATAAATTTATAAATGATTATTCAGATATTTTTACTCTTAAGAATTTTTGTAGTGAGCTAGAATCTTTGGAAAGATTTGGCAAGAAATCTGTTGAAAATCTTATTAAATCTATTGAAATCTCAACATCAGTTAATCTCTATAAATTAATTTTTTCATTGGGTATAGAGGAAGTGGGCGAGACAACCGCAAGAAATCTAGCGCTTAAATTTAAAAACTTTCACTCTTTGCAGGAAGCGCCATTCGAAGAGTTAATCCTTATTCAGGATATAGGTCCAAGAGTTGCAAGCAAGATTAGAGACTACTTTCTTGATGAAACAAACCAAGAGGTAATAAAAAGATTATTACCATTTCTACACATTATCCCCCCAGAACTTAATGTTTCATCTCAATCTGACCAATTTGCTGGTATGCAAGTTGCCATTACTGGAAAGATTGCGCTAATGTCTCGTGATGAGATGAAGAATATATTTCTCTCTCTGGGTGCTAAAGTAACTTCCTCAATCTCAAAGAATACGAACTTTTTAATTGCTGGGGAGAAAGCAGGCTCTAAACTTAAGAAAGCAAAAAGTCTTGGTGTTAGAATTGTAGATGCAAATGATATTCATACTTTTATCAATGAACCGCAGAAATTCTCTTAATATTTTATTAGTTTCATCTATTCTTATGGTGTCTTGCGTGAGTGCTCCTCCTGAGAAACCAGATAATATATGTGAGATTTTTCAAGAGAAAAGAAGTTGGTACAAAGCTGCTATTAAAAGTGAAAAAAGATGGAAGTTACCACCATATGTATTAATGGCATTTATCTATCAAGAATCTAGCTTTCAAGCAAAAATTAAACCAGAAAGGCAGCAATTGCTTGGTTTTATTCCTTGGTTTAGGCCATCCTCATCACTTGGATACTCCCAAGCCTTAAAAAAAACTTGGCAGGATTATGAAGATGAAACTGGGAACACTAGAGCAAAAAGAACTAATTTTGCAGACTCTGCAGATTTTGTAGGGTGGTACGCTAGCAAAGGTTTCTACCAAGGGTTCTCATCTTCAGATGCTAGATCTCTTTACTTGGCTTATCACGAAGGTTATGGCGGGTTTAAAAAGAAAACTTACCGCAAGAAACAATGGTTAATTCGAGTTGCTGATAGGGTGCAATCACGATCAGAGATGTATCAAAAACAATATTGGGGATGTGCCAAAGAGCTTAAAAAGAAAAAGTTCTTCTTTTTTTAATTTAAACTTCCAGAAGTTTAAGCCCCAATTCCTGTGCTTGATCTTTGTAACCTTCGCCTGCAAGGATTGATTTTTTAGAGCCCTGTGTTAAATATTTATTATTGACTCTTACAAGATCTTCAATTGAGCAGTTAATAATTTTTTGTCTTATTGCCAATCGTTCAGCAATGGATATATCTTCTAAGTTAAAATTAAAATCATTTTTTGCTTCACCTACTGGTGAAAGTGGCTTGTCAATTGAAGATACAACTCCCAAAATTGCCTCTTCTAGATGTTGCTTAGTAATTGAGTGTTTCGCCCATTCGATTGCTTCATTAAAGGCTGTAAAAGTATCTTTGCATTTTGGATCGCGATAGGAAAAGAATTTAAAAGTGTGAGTTGCAGTATCATTATTTGCTCCCGCGCCATAGGCTCCTCCTTTTTCACGAATAGCAGTATGCAGAAAACCATTTCTTAAAACCGTTGCCAATACAGATAGAGCAGGAGAATCTGGGTGCTCCCTTGAAACGCCTTGAAATGCTTCTGCACAATAACAAACTTGAGAACCTGTAATCCATGCAATCTGTGCCTCAGATGGCTGAATTAATTCTTGCTCACTCTGAAATTTCATTTCCATAAAAGAAGATAGCTTATCTTCAAGCGCTCCTTTTGAGCATGCAGTAAAAATTTTACAAGGCTTTGACTGTACTTTGCTATGAATGCTTTTTAAAATTTTAATAATTGGCTCTGGATCTGCACTTTTTTGAATTTTAGTGATTGCTGCTTTAGACCTATGAAGCATCTCAAGTCCAGACAGCTGAAATGAAGTAGCACTATATTTATTTAAGCTACTTGCTGCAGAATTCATGGCAAGATAATGACCATTTTGGTTCAGAGACTCTTCATTTCTAGCAATGAAAATATTTAAGAGGTCTTGAATTCTTTTTGTTTCGTCAAATCTTACAGATTTAATAGTATCTAGAATTAATTCCTCCATGGTATTAAAATTTTCCTCCAAACACTTTGAAGAGATACTCAGAGCTAAACTCCCAAGATCCTTCTTTATATTTGTTTGCAATCTAATTGCAGCATTCAAACCTCCAGTTAAGCTAGATTGATGGGCTTGGACCTCTTCATACGTTTTGTTTTTGAGACCAACTTCAGTCAAAATAAAAGTATACAAAGATGAAAAAACTAACTCTTCAGAAGTTAAATTCTTTATTGGAAAAAGAAAATCTGAGTAGATTAGACCGTTAGTTCCAACCTCATAGATTGATCTGCTGCCCATTGCAGAACTTTTTTCTGTGTACTCTCTCTCAAAGGGGATATCTTGAATTGTTACTTTGGGTAAAATCTCAATATCATCAACTGCCTCTTGTCTTAGTTTTAAGGCCTCAGCCAAGTTATTAATTTCTTTCTTATCAGCATTGCTTAGGTTCGCTTCCTTATTCCTTAAAGTTAAAGAAAAATATTCTTCTAAGCTCTGATTAAATTTTTGGTCAGGCTTGAGCTCATAGGTTAATCGGTGAGAATTTTTTAGTAAATTAGAAGAAATCAACTCTTCCATGTAACCGTCTCGAGCAATCTGATCTTTTAAATTCTTAAAGTTTGAGTCCACATCAAGCATTGCAATAGGATTATCATAATGGATGCAGGCATTCATGCACCCAAGCATTAATTGCAGCCCATATGGCATACCGCCACCTGAAATCTCCCTTTGACCTATTTCCAATTGATGGAGTGACGCAGAAATGAGATCTTGGTGAACACCACTTGAAACTAATTTCTCTAATGTTGAAACAATTAATTCTTCAACATCCATGGCTCTATTTTCATCCACACCTTCCAAGCCAGCCATGAAAACAATTTCTTTATTGCTAGGCTCAATTCCAAGAAAAGGAGATGGAGATTTTCCTATATGGGAGTGCTCCAAGGCCTTCCTTAGAGGAGAGGCTGAATTGTCAAGAAGAATGTTTGATAAGAAATATTTTTCCAATAAGTTAAAAGGGTCATGACTATTTCCTAGCAACCAACTCATAACAACATGATGATTCTTTTCATCTCCAGGAAGTGGTTGGTATGTTCCACTTGCATAAATTGGTTTAGAAAAAATTTTAGCCGGTTGAATAATTAATTTTTCAGTTGCAGGCATAAATTTCTGGAAAACATTTTTTTCTAAATGTTCATGAACCTCTTCTATTGCAACATTACCAAAGGTAAAAAAAGTTGCATTGCTTGGATGGTAGTGTTTTTGATGAAATGCAACTAAGTCAGAATGGGTCAAGTCAATAATCTTTTCAGGGTCACCACCACTATTATGATGATAAGTAGTTTCTTCGAACAAATGCTTTGACATTCCATGCCACAATTGATCAGTGGGCGAACTCATAGCTCCCTTCATTTCATTAAATACCACACCTTTAATTTCTAACTTGTTATTAGAGTCAATCTCCAGGCGATGGCCTTCTTGAGAGAAGTCCAACGGGTCAAGCCTTGGAAAAAACGCTGAATCTACATATACATCTAATAAATTCTTAAAATCTTTATCGTTCTGAGTTGCAAAAGGATAAGCTGTCCAGTCACTAGAGGTAAATGCATTCATGAAGGAGTTAAGCGAACGTCTTATCATCATAAAGAAGGGGTCACGTACAGGATATTTTTGAGATCCACATAATGATGTGTGCTCTAGAATATGAGCAACGCCGGTTGAATCCTCTGGGATGGTCCGAAAAGCAACCATGAAAACCTTTTCATCATTCTGAGCATCCAAATGAATATGCTGGGTATTAAACTCTGAATGCTGGTAAATTTGGGCATTAACATTAAGCAAGTCAATTTTTTTTGATTCTTTTATTTCAAACATAGCTTTATATATAGAGTAAATGCATTATATTAGTCATATTAGCAATAGATTACTATTATCAATGACACATAAAAAAAACTATTTTATTTTTGGCTTTATATTCTGCTTAATGGCCTGCTCATCAACCCCATTTACAGAATTAAATAGTCGCAATAATTTTCAACTTGAGCCATCCTCAGAATTCAAAATTTTATTAAAAAAAGAACTCTTGCCAGTAGAAATGGATCCAATACTTATTGAAAATCTTGGCGAGGCAGCGAAGAATTATCTTGTTGGGGTAGGGCATACTGAGTTACCTACTTCATCAATGGTTGTGGAGTTAAGTGTTGCAAGTAAAGAAAAAATAAAATTTGACGATTTTCGTTTCTATGGTTATCCGATGTATCGCAGTTATGCATATGATCAAGAACGAATTAACACTGCTCCTGAGTTCTTCTTAAGAATTTCTATTAGAGATGATAGTCAAGATAAAACTTTGTGGACTGGATTGACTAAATGGAGAAAGGGATCAAGTTACTCTCCCAGAGATATGCCGTCTGCTGAGCTACTGGTTGAGCACCTGCTAATTAACTTATAAACCTTTGAGGGTCAATTGTTAAGGCAATCCCGGTAGAAATAGGATTGGGAGAGTTATGTATTTGAGATGCAAGAAATTCTCCTAGCAGAGGCGCTAAACTGAAACCCCTTGATCCTAGAGCACCTAAAACATATATATTATTACTTGGAGCTAGTTTGCCAGCAATTGGAAGCCTATCTTTAGTTCCTAGTCTAAAGCGAGCTTCCATTAGCATTTCAGTGTTTGAGTTTAGAGTAATCTCAAAATTATTTTTAGTACGAGAAAGCAGTGCATTTCCAGAATCAAGTGAGGGCTGCATATCAATAAAATCTCTTTCATATGTTGAACCAACCCAAGTCACCCCATCCACGGCGGGGAGAACATAACCCTCTGAATTAAGCGGTAGATTTAAGTTGATGCCTTGAGAGCCTTGCAGGCCTATAAGCTGGCCTTTTGAAATTTTTAAATCTGGGATGAGATTCAACAGCCCCGGGCCGCTAGCAATAATCAAAGCATCATATTCATTAGCACTGGATTGATTTGAGAACTTCAGGGTAATTTTTGAATTTTTAATATCCCAATCATGAAAGCAATGATTTTGAAAAATTTTAATGTTTGAGTGATCAAGCAATTTATTGCAAATAAGGCGGGGGATCAGATAGCCTCCCTGGTAGATCTTTAAACCTTCTGACTTTAAACCAAAATTATCCTCCATTTGGTCCTGATTGAAATGCTCGAAAATATCACCTCTTTCCAATCCCATCATGCTATCAATCCATTCCTTTTGATGCTTATTCGAATGAGAAAACAATACCCCTGATCGTGTATATGCAACTGGAAATTGAGAATATAGCTTATCGGCAAAAAAATAGCTCTGAGCGATTAGATGAGCATAAGGGCTATTATTAGAAGAAAATCTTGGGTACATGGCAGCCACTGGATTGCTTGAAGTACCAGTAGCAATACCTTCACCAAATTCATAAACATCAACTTTAGTTCCATAATTTGCCGCAGCATATGCTGCAGAGCTTCCGGCAATACCAGATCCAATAACTGCAATTTTTTGTTTATTTCGTGCAATAGATTCTCGGGTTTTAAGGTTAGGGTATTTTCTTCCAATAAGTTTATGTCTTTTAGCTCCAAATCCTTTAACTTTTAATACGTTAAAACCAAATTTTCTTAAGTTCCTTTTTACAAAACCTGCAGAGGTAAAAGTTCCAAATGTGGCAGATTCTGATGATAGCGATCCAATGAGTTGAGCGATCGAGCTACTCCACATAGAAGCATTTTTTTTTGGATCAAAACCATCTAAATACCAAGCATCAATTTTATTATTTTTAAATCCTAAGAGATTTTCTAATGCCAGCTCAGCTTTATTTTCAATAAGGGTTAGCCGCATATTAAGGTGTGGCAAATGAATTCTAGTCATATCATTATGCATAGGGTCATAAAGACTTAAAAAATATGTACAAATATCCCCTAAAGCAGGGAAATTTTTGATTACTCTGAGTATCTGCTCTTTGCTAGGCAATGCTTCTTCAATTGCAATATATTCTAGACTCTCTATGCAAGAGTTATCTTTATGCTGCATCCAGATTTTTGCTGTAACAAAAAAATTTAATCCAAATCCAAAACCTAGGTCTCCTATCGTTATTTTTGAATCATCTGTAAAACGTTTCTCTAATTTATTGGGTTCAATAAAAATATTTTTAATTTCTGCAATAGCATCTTCTTGAAAAAATAAATCATCATAGGTGATTGAATGGGGCATATCATCAATCCATGCAACATTCTGAGTCTTCACTTCAAATGGATTTTTAAACACGCTATGATGGATTGGCATTTAGGAGCAGCTTATCAAAATATATATTACCTTTTTTCAATTATTAATTATAAGCGGTCTTTTCTTTGCATGCTCTAAAACAGATCCTGTATCAATGCCAAACATAGATACTATTTCTGACGTTGAAGCATTATTAAAACATTCAGAAGAATTTACACAACAAATATACTCATATGATGATGGGATTCATGCAGCTGTTGGCTATGGCATAGCTAATTCCTATTTAATCGAAGGCAATAATAAAAATATTATTATCGATACAACTGATAGTGTTTTCCAAGCACAAAAGGTCTATGCACAATTTAATGCTATCAACAGCAATCCAATTGCTGCGATTATTTATACTCACAACCATGGGGACCATACCCTTGGGGCCAGATATTTTGTAGACCAGCAAGATGAGCCGCCAATGATTATTGCTCACGCATCAACAGCTAAGGCTGTAGAGAAAATTTTTGGTATTTTAAACCCTATTATATCTTCTAGGTCATCTAAAATGTTTGGAACAGCACTTCCGGTAGAAGAGGTTGTCAATGTGGGCATCGGTCCATACTTAAGTGTAGGAAAAAGTGCGCCAGGATATGTTAAGCCCACCATTACTTTTGAGAATGAGCTCAGTATAATAATTGCTGGAATTGACTTTGAGTTTTTTCATGCACCTGGAGAGACTGATGACCAATTATTTGTTTGGCTCCCTCAATACAAAGCATTGTTTCCCGGAGATAATATTTATCGAACCTTTCCAAATCTTTATACCATCAGAGGCACTTCTCATAGAAATGTTAATGCTTGGGTCAACAGCCTGGATAAGATGATTGCATTGCAACCTGAAAAACTCTTCCCCAGTCATACCCTCCCATTGCTAGAGGGCGAAGCACTTGAAGTGTTAATTGTATATCGCGATGGTATTCAATTTGTTCACGATCAAACCATTAGATTAATGAACCAAGGGCTATACCCCGAAGAAATAATTGAGAATATAGTTTTGCCTTCAACCATTTCATCCTCTCCATTTCTTCAGGAATTTTATGGCACAGTACGCTGGTCTGTTAGAAGCATTTTTAACGGATATTTGGGGTGGTTTTCTGGCAATATTAGTGAGCTAGATCCAATGCCAATAAGAGAAAAGGCACAACTGATATCAGAACTGGCTGGTAGTCCTGATGATTTATTTATTCAACTTGAATTATCGGTATCAAATAAAAACATGCAATGGGCGTTAGAATTATCAGATTTGCTTCTAGCTCTTGATCACAAAACTGCACAGGTGAATGCTTTGCGATCTCAAGCCGCATATTATCTTGGTAAAATGGCCTCAAACCCAAATAAGAGAAATTACTTTTTAAGTGAGGCCCAAAAGCTTTCTGGAACTAAGGTGACCGAAAATATTATCCGACCTCAAGCTGAAATACTTGATGAGATTCCAATTGACATGTTTTTTGACGTACTAAGGGTTAACTTAGATCCAAGCAAGGTCAATGCAACCAAAATTATTACTGCTTGTTTTAAATTTTCTTCTGGAGTTAAAAAAGCTTTGACCCTTAGAAATCAAATTGCTCAGATTAGCAATTCATTGCCCGATAATTGCAATTTAATTATAGAAGCCGATGAGCAAGTTTTTAAGCAAGTTTTAGCAGGAATTAGAAATCCTGTGATGGCAATTGCCAATGGAGAAATTCGCGTCAATAAAGACGTCGAGTTTCTCCAATTTTTAATGAATTTTAGACCTTAGTTGGAATATCTTTAAATGCAATACCTTTATCTGCTCTTGGGTCTTGTGGCAGTCCCAGAACTCTTTCAGCAATAACGTTACGAAGAATTTCATCTGTTCCTCCTGCAATTCTAAGCCCCGGAGCGCCAAGCCAAGCACCTTGAAAACTAGTTACCCCTTCATTTTCATCAAGCAACATTCCTGCCATTTCTCCAGAATCTATTCCAAAGTTACCTATAGCCTGAAGTTTATTGGCACTAACAATTTTTGTAATCGATGCTTCTGGTCCAGGCGCTTCTCCCTTAGAGAGAGCTGAAATAGTTCTAAATTTTGTATACTTCAAACCATTTGCTTCGCAGAACCAGTCAGCTAATTTCTCTCTTACAGCATCATTTTTAATTAATGCCTGGCCTTCAAAATCCCTAGATTTAGATAGAATTAGAGCTTCTTCAATATCAGAGCCTCTAGCATCTCCCACTGCAAGCCTCTCATTCATAAGCGTAGTAATTGCAACTTTCCAACCATCTCCAATTTCACCTAATCTTTGAGAATCAGGAATTCTGACATTATCAAAGTAGACCTCATTGAAACCAGAGCCGCTCCCAGCTTGCCCAGTTATTTGTTTAATTGGTTTAACTGTAATTCCTTTTGATTTCATGTCTACAAAGAAAAATGTTAAGCCTTTATGTTTTGCAAGGCCTGGATCATGTCGCACAACCAAAATCCCAAAATCAGAATAATGCGCGCCAGAAGTCCACACTTTCTGACCATTAATTATCCAATCATCGCCATCTTTTTCAGCTTTACTTCTAAGGCCTGCAACATCAGAACCAGCCGCTGGTTCAGAGAAGAGCTGACACCAAATTTCTTGACCTTCTGCCATAGGAGAAAGGTATCTATTTTTTTGCTCCTCAGTAGCATACTGCATCATCACGGGACCACACATGCCAAGACCTATTTCAAATATGCCCCCTGGAACATTAAATTTTGCTTCTTCTTGTCCCCAAATAATTCTTTCTATCGGGGAGGCTTCTAGACCGCCGAATGCCTTTGGCCAATGCAGCATTGCCCAACCCGCATCATATTTCTTTTTTTGCCATTCTTTTGATACCTTTAAATGTTCCTCCAATGATTTTTCAGTATGAGAGCCAGCTAAATTCTCCTTTAGCTCGGCATTGCCTTCAAGCCACTCTCTGCATTTAATTCTGAATTTAGCTTGTTCTGGTGTGTCGTTAAAATCCATAATTTACTCCTTTACCAAAGTGTTAGTCTTTTCCAAATTTTTTACCAGTTTTTCTTTCCAAGTTGCCTCTGACCCTAACAAAACAGATAAAACTTTTGAGCGTTTGTAGAATAAATGGCAATCATACTCCCACGTAAATCCATTACCTCCATGAGTTTGGATATTTTCTTTTGAACATAATTGAAATGCTTTTGTTGCACTTACTCTTGCGGTGGCTGCAGCAAGGGAAAGCTCTGATGACTCAGATGACAATGCCCATGCGCCATAATAACAATTTGATTTTGCAAGAGTGACCGCAATATACATATCTGCGAGCTTATGTTTGATTGCTTGATACGATCCAATTTGCCTGCCAAATGCAAATCGTTCTAATGAGTATCCCTTAGCCATATCAAGAGCAGCCTGAGATCCGCCTACTTGCTCAAAAGCAAATAACACTGCAGCTTGATCAAGCAAATGTTGAATATAGTTCCACCCTTCATTTGTTTTCCCAATGAGCTGAGAAGGCGTGTCATTAAATTCAACTTTAAAAAAAGCTCTCGATGTATCTATATTTTTTTGCTTATGGATGCTCACTGACGGATCGCTTAAATCAACGAGCATAAGGTCAGTGCCTTCTTTAGATCTTGCGCATACAATCATATGCGTTGCGATACCTGCATCAGGTACTGCAATCTTGCATCCATTAAGCTTTTCTTTAGTAACAGTTACTTGAAGAGTTGATTCAGATGATTCTGCTATCCCATATGTTCCGGTAATTTCACCTGTAACAAGCTTAGGTAAAAAATCTTTTTTAATTTCTTCATTCGCATACTTGATTAATGCTTCAGTAAAAAAGTAAACGGATGAAGAGAATGGAACCGGTGCCAAAGATCTTCCTAATTCTTCTGCAATAACGCATAGCTCTAGATGACCAAGCCCTAAGCCATTATAACCTTCAGGGATTCTAATAGCTGTCCACCCTAGGCTGATAATTTTATTCCATAGCTCCTGGTCAGCATCCTGAGAATTATCCATAACATGCCTTGCATTAGAGAGACCTCCCTCCTTATCAAAGAACTTTCTTGCCTCATCTTGTAGGTATTTTTGATCGTCTGAAAAATCTAAATTCATAATAGTGTTAAATTATTTAAAGTTAAGGCTTATAATTTCAACCCATATTAAAACATATTATTTATTACAATTTAATAACACAATTTTTTAACCCTTGGCAATGAAAATTTCAGCAACAAAAGACGAGAGCAGTATCTCTAATAAAAATACTGGTGGACTGTTTCTTGGTGTAGTTTTTGTTCTACTTTTAGCAGGTATTTTATTTTTATCTTTATGGGTTAGCGAACTCTCAAGATCGTTGGCGGGATTTAATTCAGAGACTGATTCTAGGCTTTCTATTCTAGAGGAACAGCTTCAACTTGCGGACTCAACATCAACTGAATTTTTATCTGATATTAATACTCAACTGCAATTCCTCGATAAAGAAATTAGAAAGTTATGGGACCTAAGTAACAAAAGAAATAAGGTTAACATTGAAAACATGATGATTGACTTGAGCAAGCAATCAACATCATTGAAAGATATAGCAATGACCCAGACAAATGATCAAAAAAATATAAATGCTATCGAGTCTCAGTTAAGAAATCTTCAATTGTTAGTTAATGAGTTATCTCAATCAACACAAAAAAATATAGTTATGCAAAATAAGTTAGATGAATTAAATCAAAGTATGTTGCTGCTAGAAGAAACAGTTCAGGCATTTGATACATACAGAAGACAAAACAATGAGCTATTGCAAGAATTGCAATTACAGGTTTCCGGTCTTTCAATAGGGGCACCATAGCAAATTTTAAATTTTACTTTTCAGTGAAAAGTTTGGGATTTCCTTAAAAAAAGGGTATATTTCAGAAACATTCTTCAAATAAATGGGGGGGGAACCATGAAGAGATTATTAAGTATATTAACTATTGTAGCTTTTGCTGCAGTTCCGAATTATTCATTTGCACAAAATGCAGAGCTAGTTCTTGAAGAGGTTGTTGTGACAGCCACCAAGAAAGAAGAAAATGTTCAAGATATTGCCCAGACTGTTAACGCAGTTTCCGGCAGCACTCTCGATGATTATCAAATCAGAGATTTGAATGAATTGGCACAGGTTGTTTCAGGTGTTGAATTTACTAAGATCGATCCTAGAAGGGCAACTATTATTATGCGTGGGCAGAAAATGGATCCAGATGGCGGAAATGATCAACCAATCCAAGGATACGTTGATGAGGTCCCTCTCCGTGCTGGGGAAATGTTCCTGCAAATGTTTGATACAGAACGTGTTGAAATTCTAAAAGGCTCTCAAGGAACTCTTCAAGGAGTTGTTAGCACAGCTGGCGCAATACAAATTTATACTCGATCTGCACAAGTTGGCAGTGGTGAGCGTAATGGTTACATTAAAACAGCATGGGCCGATAACATGACTTCCATTGTCGAGGCTGCAAGTGATTTTCATCTCTCAGATACTCTGGCATTAAGGTTTGCTGGTGTAACAAATAGCAATGACGGCAATCAAGTAAGAAATATTAGAACTCATGTCAATGAATCTCATAAATATGACTCTGGTCGTCTAAGCTTGTCATGGGAACCTACAGATAATTTATCAGTAAGATTTAAGTATCAAAACATGGAAACAGATTCTATTTATCCTCAACCAGTTGCAGGTTCCAATGGAACTCCTTCATACGAGCAAACGGTAAATGGTTATATTGCAGGAATAGCTTTTTATGAATCTATTGGTTTTGCACCTCCAGGTTCTGCAGCTCAGCTTTCTTTTTTGCATAGACCTACGTATGGAGATATTCCTGCTGCTGGACTGAAGCCTGAAGATGGCGTAGCTTTGCATTTCCAGAATCCTAGACAAAATACCAGTGCCACAGTGCATAATCTGATGATTGATTATGACATGGGCAGTCACGCGTTTGCTTTAAGAGTTTCTGACTCACAAAGTGACTCTATGGGCTTAATAGATAGAGATTACGCTGGTGCATACGTTTATGGTTACCCGCAAGAAGTTAGAACAAACACAGGCATCCAAACAATTGAAGCCAGAATTTCTAACCAAGACAATGACACGCTTGAATACACTGTTGGATTTTTCTCAAGAGATTCTCAAACATACACAGATGCCGATTTAGATCGCTCATTTAGCATCACAGAGGTTGCACCTCACTTATACAAGCCTGCAGTTGGGTTTGCATACAAAACTCCAAATCAAGCCTGTGAAGCTGACCGAGCAAATCCAGGTGGAAATGCAGCTAAGATGTGGGTTCTAACATGCATGGGAATCCCATTAGATAATAGAACAGAGGCTTATTTTGCCAATTTTAAATACAACATGAGTGAAAGAACGTTTATTCAGCTTGGTTTTAGGCATCAAGAGTTAGAAGGTTTCAGAGCTCAAAACTTGTACCTTCCTTTGACGGCTCTTCTTACTCAAGCTTCAGGTGGTGGTATGACAATTCCAAGAATACCAATTCCTCTTCAGCGCTCTGAAAATGATTCAGAAACAGGCAATCTTAAAATTGGTCACTACTTAAATGATGATGTGATGATTTATGTTTCAACTGAAACTGGATTTAGAAGCCCTGGTGCTACCATATCTCCAATTGCCATTAATCCTTCATTGATTACTTTTACTAAAGAGGAAAGTGACATGACTGAAATTGGTATGAAGGGCACATTCATGGATGGCAGATTAAGATTAAATGCTGCTTACTATGATTACTCTATCGAAGGCTTTCAGTCCAAATGGGATAACGTAAGTGCTAGAGAATATACTGCAACAGGCGCTGGAAATGTTGTTCAGGTTATGGGCGGTATTTTCACAAACAACGATGCTTCTATCTCCGGTATAGATCTTGAATATGCTTACGTTGTAAGTGCAGATTTAACATTGGGTGGTAGCTATACATCTACTGATAGTGAATACGATGCTGGATCTGTAGGTTATGCAAATAACCCAGCCTACACTGGCTATGGAGCTGCAACTATGGATGTAAGCGGCACGCCAGTTAGTGACGCTGCTGAATCATCTTTGAATTTTTATCTAGATCATACTGTTGCATCTTATTGGGGAGGTGAGAGATACACCCGATATAATGTCAGCTGGAGAGATGAGAGAACAAGTGCAATTAATGCAGACATTAAAATCCCGGCCTTATATCTAGCTAACATCATTGTTGGTTGGAAATCTGGTGATGGAGTATGGGATGCAAGTGTTTTTGTAAAGAATATTACAGATGACGTTGCTCTATCTCATATCCAAGGATACTACTCTGATTATGCATTGCCTGGCGGAAGTGGTTTAGCTTCTAAGTTTTATGCAGGTAATACGAATATGGGCAGACAGTTGGGAGCTCAAATCGTTTATAACTTCTAAGAAGTTGGTCTGATAAGACTTATATAAAAACGGCAACTTAGGTTGCCGTTTTTTTTAGAAAGAGATTTTATGAAACACTCATTCTTTTTGTTAATTATTTTATTTTTATATCAGCCCTTATTCGCTGCTGAGATTGAAACATATATTAATGAAGATCGAATGCCATGTGAAGTTTATGTAAAAAATAAGATACCTCTTTTTGGTGACTTACATGTTCATACTGCTTTGTCTCTAGATGCAAATACACAAGGCACATTAAATACACCAGATGATGCTTACAGGTATGCAAAAGGGCAATCTTTGTATCTTCAACCTTATAACCCAGATGGAACCAGTTCACGCCGCTCTTCTCTTAAGCAGCCTTTAGATTTTGCAGCCGTGACAGATCATGCAGAACTTCTTGGTGAGGTAAGGATGTGTGTAGATGAGAAGTCATCAAAATATAGCAGCTTGCAGTGCAAGGCATATCGAAATTTTCCAAAACTTTCTTATTTTTATATGAATGCTAAGGCCAGCATGAGAAAACCCTTAGATTTTTGTGGAGAATCGAGAGAATTTTGCCTAGATGCTGCTCAAGCTCCCTGGCACGAAACTATTGAGGCAGCTGAGAAACACTACGACAGAACGAGTGATTGTACATTCACTTCTTTTGTAGGTTATGAGTGGACTGGTGCAGCATATTCAGGCAATAACCTTCATCGCAATATTATCTTTGATAATTCGAACGTACCAATGGAGCCAGTAAGCTTTTATGAGGCCCCGACCAGAAAGAAATTATGGAATCTTTTAGATCAAACCTGTTCTGAAAACTGCAATTATGTCGTGATACCTCATAATTCCAACTTAAGTAATGGCTATATGTTTGAAGAGCCCGATCAAGATGAAATACTGATTCAAAGCTCAAGAGAACCACTAGTAGAGATATTTCAGCACAAAGGAAGTTCAGAGTGCAATATTGATCCCAACGATCCCTTGTGTAATTTTGAGCAACTTCCGTATAAAGACTTTCGTTCAAAATTCCAGAATGATCTTTCCTTATCACCTGACTCTAGCTTTGTGAGAGAGGCATTAGGTAATGGCTTGTTGTCCCAAGAAAGGCAGTCAATCAATCCTTTAAAGTTTGGAATCATTGCCAGTACCGATACTCATTTAGGAACCCCAGGCGCTGTGGATGAAAGTTCATTTCAAGGTCATGGTGGTGCCGGCAAATCGTTTAGATCATCAATCCCTGATGGCTTACCAGATGATATTGAGTTTAATCCTGGCGGTTTAGCAGTGGCTTGGGCAGAAGAGAATTCTCGAAGTGCTATATTCAATGCCTTTAAGCGCAAAGAAGTTTACGGGACATCTGGCCCACGTTTTATTGTTCGTTTTTTTGTTGGCGATAACTTAGATCAAAACTTATGCAATAATCCTGACAATATCTCTTATGCTTATGCTAACGCAACGCCAATGGGAGGAACTTTGAAATCAGATTCTCTTTCTCAGCCATCAATTTTTATCTCTGCAAGTGCTGATAGCGCTATCAAAGATCAATTTATTGAAAAACTTCAAGTTATTAAAGGTGTTGTTAGAAATGGTGAGCTCCAAACTTCTGTTCATGATGTCACCGTGACTGGCACTCAATCCAAACTAGATATTTCTAACTGCGAAGTTACTGGCACTGGAAAGAAAGCTATGTGCAGTGTTTGGAATGACCCTAATTTTGATAGCTCTGAAAATGCATACTATTACGTTAGAGTGGTAGCCAATAAATCTTGTCGTTGGTCATACGATCTTTGTTTAAAAAATCCAGAATATTGTGAGGCAGACTCAGACACCTCAATACCCAAAGTTATTCAAGAAAGAGCTTGGACTTCACCAATTTGGCTAGAAAATAGTTAGCCAAGATTGACATAACCTTTAAAAATATGTTCCATTAGACTTATGAATAAATTAGCATTGCAACTATTTTTAGTCTTAGCCTTTATTCCGATATTAATCTTTATTGGAGGCCTAATCATTCTTTTAGCACCCTTGTACTGTTCTGGTCTTGCTATAAATGCTTATAGGTTCGGGAATTCTAAAGAATTATATTTTTGGTTGGCCATGGGTGTTATTGCATTTTTTCTTGCTTTATTGGTTTTGGGGGTATTGTAAATGTTAAAGATATTCATTTTATTGTCAGCAGTGTGTCTGTTTGTTATTGGTTGCTATGTTATGTTTAAGCCTGATTTATCAGATTTAGGTCCCTATATTCCAGTATTGGCAACGAATCCAGAGACTGCTTCAGAATTTCGCTCCTTATTTGCTGGTTCATTTATCGCTTATGCGTATTTTTTAATTCGGTTTGTATACTCATATAATCCTATTTCCATAGCGCAGACT
>Ga0209035_10000260_pt1 | contig 21188 bp, 26 predicted proteins | sample MarorgKNORR_S2LV_6_FD_188220 | JGI IMG/M metagenome (GOLD analysis project Ga0209035, IMG submission 188220) | Marine microbial communities from the Southern Atlantic Ocean, analyzing organic carbon cycling - AAIW_A/KNORR_S2/LV (SPAdes) (version 2) | ecosystem: Environmental > Aquatic > Marine... | reverse complement strand
GTTCCCTGAAGAAGAGGCAGCTGTGCTAGACTTCTTAAACACACAGTACTATAAATTTGACAAATAATTGAGCCTAACACGACGCCAAAAATGGCGTATTGAAAAAATCCAAGCTGAGCGTATTGCTAGAGCCAACCGTGCCGCTGACAACAGCGACGATGCCGAGCTAGATGATGGAGATGCACAAACTGGCTTGGTTATTACTCGCTACGGCCAGCGATTGTTGGTTGAGGCCGAATCTGGAGAAATGTTCCAATGTACTGGCAGACGCAACATTGAACTTTCCGTTGCGGGTGATCAGGTAATTTATCAAACTACCGATAATGGCGAAGGCGTGGTTACCGCCCTACTTGCTCGTGAAAACTCACTAGTTCGATCGCAAAAACTCATTGCCGCAAATATTGATGAACTGTGGTTAGTAGTGGCGATTGAGCCACATTATCAATTTGAACTGATTGATCGATATCTAGTAGTGGCTGAAAACGCCAATTTACCGATCAATATTGTGGTTAATAAAATTGAACTCAGTAGTGATATTGATAAAGTTAAACGTGACTTTTCTATGTATGAATCTGCTGGCTATAACGTTAGCTATTTAAGTGTTAATGAGAAAATCAATATAGCTGAATTCAAGTCTCAACTTAATGACAAAACTCATATCTTTTTAGGCCAATCGGGCGTGGGAAAATCTTCTCTGATTAATGAGCTGATTCCTGATCTGAATTTACGTGTGAATGAAATCTCCACTAAGAGTAAATTAGGCAAGCATACAACTACCAACACCACACTTTATCACATTCCTTCAGGCGGTGATTTAATTGACTCTCCCGGTATTCGTGAATTTCAGTTAGACGAACTGACTGATAAAGAAATTCTTAGTGGATTTAAAGAATTCAAACCCTTTATTGGCCAATGTAAATTTAGAAACTGTGCACATATCAAAGAGCCAAAATGCGCCATCAAAACTGCGGTTGAAACTGGCAAGATTCATCCCAAGCGCTATACCAACTATTTACAACTCATTGGCGCATAAATGCAAGTTTCTATTGTTGATCAGATAGCTGAAATTGATCGTGCACAATGGAATAGTCTAATTGCTGACAACAATCCATTTTGCAAGCATGAATTCTTAAATGCATTAGAAAAACACAACTGTGTGGGTGAGCAGTTTGGCTGGATTCCCAGACATGTAACCATCACTGAAAATGACGAACTAATTGGTGCGGCCATTTTGTATGAAAAATATAATAATTATGGCGAGTTTGTGTTTGATCATGTTTGGCATAATGCCTATGAAAGGCATGGATTAAATTATTATCCTAAACTGACTTCTGCCATCCCATACACACCAGCAAGTGGTGTGAGGTTTTTAGCCAAGTCAAATGAAGAAAATCGTGTTTTTCCCATATTATTAGACACCATTTACAATATTTGCGAAAAAATTAATGCTAGTAGCTTTCATTGCTTGTTTCCAAGCAACTCTGAAGTACAATGGATGGAAAATCAGCAACTATTTACTAGAAATGACTGTCAATTCCACTGGATTAACCAAAATTATGCCAATTTTGATGACTTTTTGGCTAATTTAAAACAAAAAAAGCGTAAAAACATCAAACAAGAGCGAAACAAGGTTGAAAAGTCAGGGGTTAGCATTCGCCAATTAGATGGAAATAGTGCCACAGAGGCCGATTGGCAAAATTTCTCAAATTTTTACAATCAAACTTTTCTAGAAAAAAACGGTACACCCACCCTTAACTTCGATTTTTTTAAAGACATTGCCAAATCGCTACCCGAGCAAGTGTTACTGTTTTTGGCAGATCTTAACGGCGAATGCATTGCTGGCTCTTTAATGTTTAAAAGCGATACGCATCTATATGGGCGCCACTGGGGTTGCTCTGAGCAAGTAGATCATTTACATTTTGAGGCGTGCTATTATCAAGGCATTGAATATGCCATCAAGCATCAGCTGCAAGTGTTCGAGCCTGGCGCCCAAGGCGAGCATAAAGTTGCCAGAGGCTTTATACCTACATTAACCCAATCAGCACACTGGATTAAAGAAGCAGGCTTTAAACAGCCCATTAAAGATTTTTGCGACATGGAAAAAGAACACATTGAAAAATACATGGCGCAAGTCAATACCCACAACCCCTACAAAAACTCATGAAACAACATTCACCCTCTTGTGACCAAAACAAAGATCCGATTTTAGCGGTGATTAAACCCTTGTTATCAACTGCCAACTTGGTACTGGAAGTGGGCAGTGGCACGGGGCAGCATTGCGTTTATTTTGCTCAACAATTACCACATCTTACTTGGCAAGCAAGCGATCAAGCCATGTATTTACCTAGTGTTAATGCCTGGATAAACGAGGCACAATTAACTAACACGCCAACAGCATTAGAACTTAATGTGTGTCATACTTGGCCGAAGTCCACCTATGACGCAATATTTTCTGCCAACACAACGCACATCATGAGTTGGGAGATGGTGCTAGACTTCTTTAAAGGCGTGGGTGAAACACTGAATGCCAACGGCTTGTTTATTCTATATGGGCCGTTTAACTACAATGGCCAATACACCAGCCAGAGTAATGCTAATTTTGATGTATGGCTTGCACAACAAAATCCACATAGTGCAATTCGAGATTTTGAAGCACTCGATGAATTAGCTAAAGAAGCTGGATTAACGCTTATTGATGATTACCCAATGCCAGCTAATAATCGAATTTTAGTCTGGAGAAAAAACACTTAACGCTTATTTTGATATATCAATATCTTGCCCTGAATCAAGGATTTTTTGACGATAAACGCGCAGATAATCAAATACACTTTCTGGATACTGCTGATAATGTCGTTCACCAATATAGCGCAAATGTCCTGCAAAATGATAACTATACAATAGTGCATCAATGCGCATTACTTCCTTGCCTTGATCGAACATGACAATGCCAGGTCGGTAATTTAAACCGAGTTTCTTTGCATATTCTCTAGGTGTTGTTTTATTACCATCAACATCAATCATTGCTTGGTCAGATTCTGCATCTAGTCGAACTATATCAAACAAAGCCATTTCTTTTAAAATATCTGGATTTTTGAAATGACCATCATGCAGTTGATCGCATAAAACACAATATTGATCTTCAAATAGAACTAAGAGCGGTTTTTCCCTTTTAAGACTAAGGTCTGTTATGTTTTGAAAGCTATTATGCGACCTAAACTCATATCTTTTCTGGCGACTCTGGTTTTTAATAAATTTAGCTATCGTTGTTGTTTGATAGACTCTACTCTTAACAAAATTAAGCGCATGTCTGAAGTTTTCTGGAGATCGGTAGCCATTCACCTTATGCACCATTTTATTGTTGTGATCCAAAAACACAATGGTTGGAGTAAATCTTACCTTGTAATGATCTCTGACTTGCTCTTCAGTCATGGTCATATCTTCTTTTAAGGTTACTTCCTTATTACCGCGTATATTGATAGCTACTACATCAAAGTTATCTTTAATAATTTGAGTATTTTCAGTATTTTTAAAGCCCTCTTCAACCATCTTATAACAATAAGGACAGCCAGAAAGATGCATATAGAGCATTAGATGCTTGTCTTCATCTTTAGCCTCTTCAACATCTTCGGCAATATCTAAAAAGCTATCTTTAAACCAGGTAGGCAAAGTGGAATGCTGCCCACCAACAACTTTTCCAGGTTCAAGCCCGTGGGCACCTGTGTACAAAACGCTTAATAAGATTAACGTTAGTAAAACTCTAAATTTAACCATTACATTCTCCCCTAAGATGAATTTAAAAATTTGATAAGTTATTCAAACTCCATTTGCTTAAATACGCGTTCGACATTTTGTTGGTGTAATTCTCTGTAAGTTCCCCAATCACGATAAGCTGATTGATCGATATTGTAGGCTTCATATAAACCGCCATCGTCATCAAGCACTTTTTCAACTTCTGTACGTAAAAATACCAAATAATCTTTGGTGAATTTGGTCACTGTTTCTAAGTCAGCTGGCTCACCATGGCCAGGAATAATAATTTCTGGCTCTAGCGCCTCAATTTTATCCCAAGTATCTATCCATTCTGAAGCTACAGTATATGGAAAAATCGGCAACATGCGCTGATTGAACGCTGAATCTCCACTGATTAATAATTTCTCTTTCGGCATCCAAAGCTGAATATCATCTGGCGAATGTGAAGGGCCAATATACAATAATTCAATTAAAGTATCTCCCATCAACAAAGGCATTTTTGATTGGAATGTTAAGTCTGGACGAATTATCTCACTTCCAATAATCTTATCTTGCAATCTTCTTGCCGCTCTATCGTATATTTCTACAGAATTTTCTACAATCCTCTTATCCGCCTCAACATGAGCAATGATAATTGCACCTTGCCCTTTCCAGTACTTAGCGCCAAGCATTGCATGACTTTGAGAATTTTCCAAAACTACATACTTTACAGGCTGATTAGTAACCTTTTTTATCTCTTCATGCATCGCTTGGGCTAATAAATAACTACCTCCTGCATTAAAAACTAATACACCATCAGTGGTTACAATAAAAGATAAATTGTTATTATGATTTGCATTTTCATACGTAGGTGGCTGTATAGCACCAATTGCAGAGTAAACATTTTCAATCACCTGGATTGGCTTACGATACAAAATAGAATTGGGCTCATAATCACTAATCTTAATAGGATTTAGCTCGTCTTTCCAAGTAAAAAAACCATCGGAATAGTTTTTTACATTGGTATAACCCATGTTTTCTAATGTTTTGGCCGCAAGTGGTGAGCGTAGATTCTTTCCACAATAAACGACAATTGGCGTATCTTTTGACTTTACATGATCAGCAATTTGAAATTCCAACCAACCACGAACAATATTAACATTTTGGCCACGAGCAATCGTACCTGTATATTTAAGTTCAGAAGGACTGCGAACATCAATTAAAACTGTATTAGGATCTTCATTTAGAATTTTGTCTAATTCTTCAGTATTAATATTAACAATTTGTTTGTTAACTGATTCTAGCATTTTATTGCCATCAACAATTTCAATATCAGCATGAGAATTTAGCGCACTTAGTGCTACTGTCAGTGTTAGTATTTTTTTAATCATTTTTTTTTAATCTTTTATTTATGGTTTAATTATGCCTTAGATTGGTAGTTTAATATAGATTTTATTTTTATATTAGAATATTATTGACTTCTAATATTATTGATGTATAATACACACCTGAAGAGCAGAAATGCTAAAACTAAAATATTAAACCAAAAGAGGGGAAAAATGAAAAAACTAACAACAATCTTTGCACTTGCAAGCGTACTAACTATGGGTACTGCTAGCGCATTCTTCATCAATCCAATGAACGCTATGCAAGATGTAAGCGACGAAATGAGAAGTGCAGTTATCGAAGTAACTGGTGACAAGCCAGAAGAAATTATTGCAGGCGTATTAATAGAAGGTGGTAGCGTAATGCCACAAGAAGTAACTAAAGAGTTATTCATGGAAATGGTACAAGTAACTGAAGTAGACGAAGGTATTACTGGTGCTGAAGTTGATGAGTCTATCAAATCAATGGCTACTAACGAGTCAATCCTACACGTTGCTTCATTTCCATTAAGCGAGCAAATTACAAACGTAACAGGTAAGCCATACCGTCACCTAACGATTCACAATATTTGTGATGCTGTAACTGCTGGCAAGATCGCTGACCTTGACGATCGTTACGCAATCATCTTACCTTGTAGAATTGCTGTAGTTGAAGGCAAAGACGGCAAGATTAGAATGATTAGCATGAACTCTGATGTAATGGATCTTATGAATCTACCTAAAGATGTGTACGAGCCAGCAAAAGAAGTTGCTGATAAGATGGACGCAATTATTGAAGGCGCTAAAGAGGGTTCTTTCTAAGCTCAGTCAAAATAAGTAATAATAAAAAAGCCTGCATTTGCAGGCTTTTTTATTGGGTTTTTTTCTAAAATGAAGCTTAAGGTTTATCAATGGCTAGTCTTGTCAAATTAAGCCAGCCAACAATAAATAACAATCCGCCTATTGGGGTTAAAAATACCAGTGGGTGATAATAAGTAGCGGTGTATAAATACAAGCTTCCAGAAAACAATACAATAGCAAGGGTAAATAAAATACAGCTAAGCTTGATAATGGGCGAAGGTTTAAATTGATAATACACACACAGTGCCGCCATAACAATGGTGTGATACATTTGATAAGTGGCAGCTGTTTGAATTCTAGCCAGCTCCTTAGTGTTAAGCATGTCAGCCAATAAGTGCGCTGACATTGCGCCAGCAACAACGGCTAGCGCACCGCTCAATCCAATAAAAATCCATATTTTTTTCATTTATAAAATAGTGTCACATCCTTGCCTATAAATTCAACACGTGCCTTCCATTTCTCTGCCAAGTGTCTCATGCTGGTTTGATTGAAAAAACAAATGTGAGTTGGGTCAGACTTGTAATACCAAGTGGAAAAATCAATCTCTTCACTCAACATACCTGTCATCACAGCCAGCACACCTTTCGGGTTAAGCATACCATACAAGCGGTCAAACTCCTTACCAGGATTATCGAGATGTTCAACTACTTCGGTGGCTGTAATAAAGTCGTACGTCTTGTCAAATACTTGCGGGTTAAAGGCGTAATACTTATCAAATAAATCCACTGTATGGTTTTTTTCTTCAAACATTAATGATAGCGTTGGCCCAGGGCCACAACCAAAATCTAAGCCTTTAGCGTTAGCAGTGAGGTGTTTTTCAACTGGATCGAAAACCGTTGATAAAAATTGTCGATAGCCTGCATCATCAGGATTATTTTGATGCAGGTCGTAGCGGGATTTTTCATCCGTATTATTCAAATGAAAACGCTTTGGTGTAAAAACTAATTCACACACTAAGCATTGAAAATAGCTCGAATTTTCATTTGAATAATAAGGTTGGGTCTTATCAGAACCGCACAATACACAAGGGTGATCTTGTTCATTGTGCGACACTCTAACTAACTAATGGGAGCAAGAGCTAGAGTGAGTATGACCATGTGACAACTCTTGTACTGTTGCCTCTCTGATACTCTCAATGCTGATATTAAAGTGTAGCGTCTTACCCGCTAATGGGTGGTTAGCATTAATCGTAATGGAGTCTTTGTTAATCTTTTCAACATGAACAACAACTGGGTTACCCTGCTCGTCTTGTGATTGTAATTCCATACCGACCTCTAGTTTATCAATACCCTTCAAGTCCTCCATAGGAATCTCTTGAATAGCTTCATCATAATAAGGACCGTAAGCATCTTCAGGCGCTAAAGAGACATTACAAGACTCGCCAACTTTCATACCTTCAACTGCCTTTTCTAAACCAGAAATAATATGACCATGGCCGTGCATAAATGGCATTGGCTCCTTACCAACTGATGAATCGATCACCTCACCAGCATCATTTTTTAGAGTGTAGTGCATTTCAACTACTGCGTCTTTTACTACTGTCATTTTTTGCACTCCTACGAACTAATTATAAAATTATCTTCCAAGTTAAAAGATGATTCTAGTGAGAACAAGATGCTGAATGAACGTGGCCGTGCTCTAGCTCATCAGCTGTTGCTTCTCTAACGCTCTCAATACTTACGTTAAAGTGTAGCGTCTGACCAGCCAATGGATGATTAGCATTAATAACAACAACATCATCTTTAATCTCTTCAACACGAACAATAAACGGATTACCTTGCTCATCTTGTGATTGCAACTCCATGCCGATTTCTAGATTTTCAATGCCTTGTAAAGCTTCCTTTGGAATCTCTTGAATACCTTCCGCCTGATGAGCACCGTAACCATCTTCTGGATTAACAGACACATCACAAGACTCGCCAGCCTTCATACCCTCAAGTGCTTTTTCTAAACCAGGGATAATATTGCCACGACCTTGAATAAAAGGCATTGGATCCTGCCCTTTTGATGAGTCAATCACCTCACCAGAATCGTTTTTTAATGTGTAATGCATTTCTACTACTGCGTCTTTTTTTACTGTCATTTTTTTCTCCTAGAATAAATTAAATGTTACTACTGGCTATATAGGGCTGAATCTTATTTATTCAACCACCTGCCCTGCGAAAACCACACAAGCCATGCAATGATAAATAAAGCAAATAACCCGTCCTGAATCCAAGACTCAACTGGATACTGCTTAATCGCCAAAGCTGATAAAAACAATACTAAAACCAAAAATCCAGTTTTGCATTTAATTCTATCTTTTTTCAACTCATGACGATGGCAATGCAAAATTACATCAATAAGATTTTTAAAAGGATAAACCAGCAAGAATAAAATAACTGGCGTCAGAACGATGGATATAGCAACAGAAAGAATACTATCAACATCTGACTGAACAAGCCCTAGATAAGCACCAATATCAGTATCAGCAAGCGTGGAGATAATCCAATCGCCTGGTAGTGATGCCCACTCTATAACTAATTCCCATATTTGATTGTTTTCTTGAATCTCTTTCATTGTTAGCTTGTCTAAAAAAATATAATATACGACTATTTTACAGACGAAAAAAAGACTTAATAAATAAGTCTTTTAATAATATCTATTATCAAATAGCGCTTACTCTAAACAAGCGCCATCAACATATCTCTCTTTACTTGCGCACAATAAAATAAGAAATAAAAACACCAGCAGCTATCTCTAGCACTGCATATAAGGCATATTCAAATCCGAAATTAGCAGAGAATATAATAAAGCCCCACATGGCTGCAGCAACTATCGCTCTACTGATTTTATTCCAAGTCCATTGAGGTGCAGCAGCAGGACCGTGAGTGGCAAACCTACCTACAGGCCCAACCACCATACCAATTAAAACACCAATGATTGCGTAAGTAAAATTAAACATATTCTTCTCTTGTGATTTAAGTCTAAATTGTAGCCCAAAAGAAACTGATAGATTAGCTAGTTAGGTACAATTTGTCTTATGAATAAATTACGACTAGCATTCTGTGTAAATGATCTCAACTTCTGCAACAGTATCAAATTCAAAAGTCAAAAACAATTGCTTCTTATTTTTATCGTGGCTTAAATTATGGAAATAACAATCATCCTAACAATTTTTATCTTTCTTTTTACAATTGTCATATATGCGATAAAACGATATTACAAAGATGAGATTAAGTCCTTAAGGTTAGAATCTAAAACACTCCAAGACTCTATAAATAATTCTCATTTTCACTTTTTGGCACTCTTACGCAGGGAATATTTTAATAGTATATTAAAGCCTGAGGCGCTCTTAGAATTAGATAGAAAAGCTTATAGATATGAGAAAAAAGTTGAAAAAATGAGTCACCAAGAGTTTAATATTGAAATTTCTAGTTTTTGGAGTAAGTATCCCCATATTTTTGATTTTGATATGATTACACTTACACCTCACTTTACTAGATACAAGCAGACGTTCGAAAATATGGATGACCATGATAAGTCTGAAGCATATCTTAACATTGTTAAATATATGGCACTACTTGACAGGCAAAAAATCGGTGAAAATTTCACAAGCATTGATACGGGTACAGATATTGAATCTCTCAAAGAAGCCCTGCTCGAGTATGAACAAAAGAACTAATCCGTTTGGTGTTTAACTGTTTTAAAGGTTATGATTTGTACAGCCATCAATCTGAAACTGTACACCCCGTGTGTACCTAGATTTTTTCAATAGACGAAAAAAAAGCTTTCAATCGCTTGAAAGCCTTTAATAATATGGTGGGGCGTGAGCGATTTGAACGCTCGACCAGCGGATTAAAAGTCCGATGCTCTACCAACTGAGCTAACGCCCCATATTAGTTTTTCAACACTAAGTGCAAAAAGTGAAATTATACATTATCTCGATCTAAAAACAACAAAATTTAGCCTTTATTTACCATTTCTTTTAAGCCTTTTCCTGGCTTGAAAAATGGTACGTATTTTTCCCCAACCTGTGTTCTTTCACTGGTTTTAGGATTAATACCTTGGCGCGCCTTTCGATGTTTTTTTAAGAAAGCACCAAACCCTCTAATCTCAACACCTTCGCCCGATACAATCGAACTTGTGATTCTCTCTAGGATTAAATCAACCATTATTTTAACGTCTGATTTTGCTAGATTTGAATTCTCTGTTAAGATTTGAATTAAGTCTGTTTTTTTCATAATTTCACCATAAAAAAAGGCCGCTTTGTATTACTACGCAGCGGCCTTTTTATTGACTAAGGGTTACTTATCTTTAGCTTGCTTAAGTAAGTCACCTAAAGTTGAACCTGTTGCTTCATCAGAAGACTGCTTATTGTAGTCTGCCATTGCCGCTTGCTCTTCAACTGTGTCTTTCGCTTTAACACTTACTGCGATGTTGCGAGATCTTCTATCAACGTTCATGATAACTACTTCGATTTCCGCACCAGTCTTAAGAACTGTAGTTGCATCATCAACACGTTCTTGTGAAATTTCACCAGCTTTTAAGTAACCAGTGATATCTTCAGCTAGACCGATAACAGCACCACGAGGATCAACTTCTAAGATAGTACCTTTAACGATAGCACCTTTCTTGTTAGCTGATGCATACTGCATAAAGTCATCTTCAGATAACTGCTTAATGCCTAATGAAATACGCTCTTTTTCAGCATCAATGTTAAGAATAACAACTTCTAACTCTTGACCTTTAGAGAAGTTTGCAACCAACTCTTCAGAAGATTGCTTGTCCCAAGAAATGTCAGCTAAGTGAATTAGACCATCAATGCCACCTTGTAAGCCAACAAATAAACCAAAGTCAGTAATTGACTTAACGTTTACGATAATCTTGTCGCCTTTGTTTTGAGTAGCTTCAAATGCTTCCCAAGGGTTTTCTAATGCTTGCTTCATTGATAATGAAATACGGTGCTTAGACTCTTGAACATCTAATACCACTACATCAACTTCTTGACCTAGTTTAACAATCTTAGAAGGACGTGCATTTGCATTAGTCCAATCCATTTCTGAAACGTGAACCAAACCTTCAACACCGTCTTCGATACGTACAAACGCTCCGTAGTCAGTAAGGTTAGAAACTGTACCAGTAACTTTCTTACCGATAGGTAAACGATCTGAGATATTATCCCAAGGGCTAGCAGTAAGCTGCTTAAGACCTAGTGATACACGCATCTTCTCTTTATCGTAGTTAAGAACCACAACTTTGATCTTATCGCCAATAGCAAGTTTTTCAGATGGGTGATTAACACGCGTCCAAGAAATGTCAGTAATGTGTAGTAAACCATCAACACCACCAAGATCAACAAATGCACCGTAATCAGCCAAGTTCTTAACAATACCTTCAATCTCTTTGCCTTCAGCAAGAGTTTCAAGTAATGCTTCACGATCAGCTGAGTTAGCTTCTTGCATAACTGCTTTTCTAGAAATAACGATGTTGTTTCTAACTTCGTCCATCTTGATAACGATTGCTTCAATTTCTTGACCAGTAAGGTATGAGAAATCTTTAACAGGACGTACATCAACTAATGAACCTGGTAAGAACGCTTTAACAACGCCAATATCAACTGTAAGACCACCTTTAACAGCGCCAGTAACGATACCAGTAACAGTCTCTTTAGAATTCATTGCTGTTTCTAATGACTGCCATAACTTAATGCGTTTCGCTTCAGTGTGAGACAATAATGTATTACCCAGGCCATCGTCGATTGATTTTAAAGCAACTTCTACTACATCGCCTTCTGCAACTTCTAATTCACCTTTTGGGTTTTTAAATTCGTCTAGAGAGATGAAACCCTCTGATTTTAAGCCAACATTTACAATCGCTTTTTCACGATTGATGCTAACTACGGTACCCATTAATAAGGCACCTACTTTTACGTTTTGTTGTTCTACACTGTTCTCAAACAGTTCAGCAAATGTTTCTGACATATTTTCTTCTTGATATTGACCGGTAATTTTTTAGGCTATTTACGGTATACGCCTAATTCATATCGGGTTAGTTTATTTATAAAGCTTAACCGCTTCAGCTTTAACCATTTCGCTCACTTGAGCAATAACCTCATCCAATGACAACGTAGTTGTGTCAATGATAAGGGCATCTTTTGCAGGTTTTAAAGGTGAGTGTTTGCGTGATGAATCACGCTCGTCTCGGGCTTTTACGTCTACTAAGATTTGCGATATTATACCCTTTGAGCCCTGTGCTTGCAATTGTTTTAGGCGTCTATTAGCGCGCTCATCAGCGCTGGCTGTTAGATAAACTTTGAATGGTGCATTAGCAAAAACTACCGTACCCATATCGCGACCATCTGCCACTAATCCTGGCAAGGTTGCAAAATCTTGTTGACGCTTAAGTAATGCTGCACGTACCACGCCAATTGAGGCGATTTTAGAGGCTTTTTCACCAGTCTCTTCTGTGCGTAATACTTTGGATACATCTTTGCCATCTAGAAAAACACTAACCAGCTCACTATCCGCGTGAGTTTTAAATGCTAAATCTAGATTTGTAGCAATTTCTTCAAGAGATTTTTCATCTGTAATGGAAACACCTCTTGATTCAACTGCCAATGCAAATGCACGATAAATCGCGCCTGAGTCCAGCAAGTGCCAACCCTGTTGTTGGGCAATTACGCGTGCAACTGTACCTTTTCCAACGCCACTTGGGCCATCAATCGTTAAAACCGGTGAATTCATTTAACCTCTGGTCTCATGTGCGGGAATAACAACACATCACGAATAGATGGCGAATCAGTAAATAACATCACTAATCTATCAATGCCAATACCTTCACCAGCCGTAGGCGGCATACCGTATTCCAATGCACGAATATAGTCTGCGTCATAATGCATGGCTTCATCATCGCCTGCATCTTTTTCAGCCACTTGAGCCTTAAAGCGCTCTGCTTGATCTTGAGCATCATTAAGTTCAGAAAATCCATTGGCAATTTCACGACCACCAATAAACAATTCAAATCGATCGGTGATGAATGGATTGTTGTCATTACGACGCGCAAGTGGCGAAACCTCTGTCGGGTATTCAGTAATAAAAGTTGGTTGAAAAAGTTTTTCTTCAACGGTTGCTTCAAAAATCTCAATTTGAATTTTTCCTAAGCCCCAGTTATCTTTAACATCAATACCTAATTTTTTCGCAGTGGCTGTTGCATTAGCCTCGCTTAAATCATCGGCTGTGAATGTTGGATTGTATTCAAGAATTGAGTCAAACACGCTAATTCGATTAAAGGCTTTAGAAAAATCAAAATCATCGCCTTGATAATGAATCGTAGCACTGCCACATACATCTACAGCAATACCGCGGAATAGCTTTTCAGTTAGATCCATTAGATCATGATAGGTCGCATACGCTTGATAAAACTCAATCATGGTGAATTCTGGATTATGGCGTGTTGAAAGACCTTCGTTTCTAAAATTTCGATTAATTTCAAACACTCGATCCATGCCACCAACAACCAATCTTTTTAAATAAAGCTCAGGCGCAATACGCAAATACATGCCAATATCAAGCGCGTTGTGATGCGTCTCAAATGGCTTTGCTGTAGCACCACCAGGAATGGTTTGCAACATTGGTGTTTCCACTTCCATGAAATCAGCATCATTGAAAAAATTACGGATATAGCTAACTATTGCACTTCGGCGCTTAAAGGTATTGCGCGCATCTTCATTGGTAATCAAATCAACATAACGCTGGCGATATCTGGTTTCTTGGTCAGACAGTCCGTGGAACTTTTCAGGTAGTGGTCTAAGTGATTTGGTTAATAGTTTAATACTATCAACACGCACTGACAATTCACCAACATTGGTTTTAAACAATATGCCCGTTGCGCCAACAATATCACCAATATCCCATTTCTTAAACTGCTCGTTATAAAAGCCTTCTGGTAATTCGTCGCGCGTTACAAATACTTGTACTCTAGCACTTGAATCTTGCAATGTAGCAAAGCTAGCCTTGCCCATAACGCGCTTAAGCATCATACGGCCTGCAATACAGACTTGAACGGCTTTTTCTTCTAGCTCTTCTTTAGAAAATTGATCGTAATCATTGATAATATTTTGCGCCAAATGTGTTGGTTTAAAATCGTTAACAAAAGGATTTCCAGCTTCTCTTAACTTATCTAGTTTTGATTTTCTTTCGGTGATTAATTTATTGTCGTCTTGATTACTCATAAGGGTTAGTGCTGTGTTTTATGTTCTAATTCTTGCTGTGCCAATTGCTTGGCCTTGGTCAAGTCTTGCTCAGATTGCGTCATGCTGCCCATGCGCTTTAGCAAAGTGCCACGATTATAATAGGCTTGATAAAAATTTGCATCCAATTCAATGGCTTTATTTAGATCTTTTAATGCGAGATCATCTTTTGCAGTTTTAATATAAGCGTTACCTCGATTATAAATAGCGGCAATATAGTTTTCATCTAGAGCTATCGCCTGAGAATATGCGCTAATTGCCTCGATGCTTTTTTCTAATCGATCATAACAATTTCCAAGATTATTAAAAGCACCACTATCAGTATTATTAAGCTCAATTGCCTGTTCAAAATACCCAACAGCAGAATCAAAGTTTTCTTTCTCTTGCTCTAAATAAGCTAAGCAAAAGTAAGCTTCTGAACTATTAGGATTTGCTTGAATGGCATTCGACATACTTTCAATAGCTAAATCATCACTACCTTGCAATTGATGTAAATTTCCCAAACTTAGATAAGCATTAGCTTTTAAATTATCGTCAATAGATTGATGATTAACCAAGCCATTCCACGCCTGAATCGCTAAAGATAAATCGCCATTTTTTTGATGCGTATAAGCCTCAACCATTAAATCGCTTAATTCTTTTTCTGTACTCATATTAATGTAATGATTAATTTCCTAGTATTGACTCCGTCTCGATGCTCATATAAATACAAACCTTGGTTTTTACTCAAGCCAAGCTTACCTTGAATGATCGGAATGGTTTTTGCTTCGCCAGTAAGAATTGATCGAATATGTCCAGACATATCAAAATCACCCTCACCAATGTGTCGATAGCTAGGATCAGCATCAACTACGCTAGCTTGAAAATAGTCTTCCACATCAAGCAATAAATCAGGATCTTCACTGCCTGTAATCATAAGTGATGCTGAGGTATGTGCAACAAACACATGGCATAATTGCAAAGAATCATCACTAATAAATGCATTAACCTGCTGACTGATTGCAATAGCGCCTCGGCCTTGCGTATCAATCATTAATTCATGCTGACTCACTTTAATAAATCCTTGGCTTTGCTTGTGCTAATCACAGGTGGTTGTGTATTTTTTTTGGTTTTAAACGATCGAATAAAAAAGAAAGCGCCGAATAATAAAAAAGCAAATGGCGCATACCATAATAAATAAGTATTTATATTTACAGGTGGCTTAAACACGACAAAATCACCATATCGGTCTACCATGTAGCGACGTATTTGATCGTTAGTTTGCTGGGTGATGATTAGCTCTCTTACTTTTTCACGCAAATCCTTGGCAAGACCAGCATTTGACCCACCAATGCTTTGCCCCTGACAAACTGGGCAGCGAATCTCATCAATTAGACTACGGTAGCGCTGCTCTTGCTCGGTATTAACAAAACTCTTAGCCTCAATACTTTCAGCAATTACCGGCTGAAAAGCTAATAGCATAATACACAAACCAACTCCTTTAACTAGTGCCATTGTTTGGGTAAAATTTTGCATACTTTACTTTTTAATTTTAAAACCTAGATTTTACACCTGTCAACAGATGTAAAAAGGAGACACATGCCATTAATTACACTTGACAGCCTTTCTTTGAGCTTTTCAGATAAGCCAATTCTAAATGAGGTTAGCTCAACCATCCTCAAAGGTGACAAAATTGCACTGATTGGTCGAAATGGCGAGGGTAAGTCAACTTTTATGCGTATTTTGGCTGGCACTATCGAGCCTGATGATGGCATGTTAAAAATCAAAAATGGTGTAACGATTAGCTATTTAGAGCAAACCCCGCCTGAAAATAACGACAAAAATCTATTTGATATTGTTGCCGAAGGCTTAGGCGAAATCGGAGGTATCCTAACTAAATATCAACACCTAATCAAACAAGAAAAACTTGATGAGGCTGGTGAATATCAACAAAAAATTGATCAACTTGATGGCTGGCAATATTTACATAAAATTGAAGCCATTCTTAATCGCTTCACCTTAAATGGTGACACCACACTTGCCACCCTATCTGGCGGCTGGCGACGACGCGTAATGCTCGCTAGAGCGCTTATTCAAGAGCCAGATGTTTTGCTACTTGATGAGCCAACCAACCACATGGATATTACTGCCATTCTTGATTTGGAAAGAATGCTTAAAGAATATCACGGCACTTTAGTATTGATCAGTCATGATCGTTCATTTGTAGCTGGTATTGTTAACAAGGTGTTTGATTTAGATCGTGGCAATTTAAGTGTGTTTGAGTGCGGCTATAAAGATTATGTAAAACGCAAAGATGAGCAGCTTCACGCTGAAGAGCTTGCCAATGTTCGCTTTGACAAAAAACTTGCCCAAGAAGAAACCTGGATTAGACAAGGCATTAAAGCACGTCGAACCCGTAATGAAGGCAGAGTTAGAGCCCTACAAGACATGCGCAGCTCCTTTGTTAATCGTCGAGCCAAAAAAGGTAACGTCAAAATCCATGCATTGGAAGATGAAAATAGAGCTTCTAAAGTTGTCTTTGAAGTTAAGAAAATCTCTTATGAAATTGCAGGCTTGCAACTAATCAAAGATTTCTCCATGCTGGTATTAAAGGGTGAAAAGATCGGTATTATTGGTGGCAATGGTACGGGTAAATCAACTTTCATCAAATTACTATTAGATGAGCTACAACCAACCACAGGCTATATTCGTCGATCTAAAACCATTCAATTGGCTTATTTTGATCAAATGCGTGAAAACCTTGACCCTAATATGAAGGCCATGGATTTTGTTTCAGGTGGACGCGAGCATATTGAAGTTGGTGGCAAGAGTAAACATATCATTGGGTATTTGCGTCAGTTCCTTTTTACTGGAAAACAAGCCATGGCTCCGATTAGGATGTTTTCTGGTGGTGAAAAAAATCGACTAATGTTAGCTAAAATTTTATCCCAACCTGCCAACCTACTTGTACTTGACGAGCCCACCAACGATCTTGATGTTGAAACGCTAGAGCTACTAGAAGAAATGCTAGTCGACTACAATGGCACGCTGATTCTCATCTCTCACGATAGAACCTTTTTAAACCATGTGGTTGGCTCTACCGTCGTGCTTGATGGTGATGGCGTGATTAATCAATACGCAGGTGGCTATGATGATTACCTTATACAAAAGCAAGATAAATTAATTGCCGAGAAGCCAAAGAAAAAACCTAAAGAAAAAGTTCAGCAGTCAGCCCCTCAGGTTAACAAAAAACTAAATTACAAGCAACAGCAAGAACTTAAAAGCCTACCTGCTAAAATTGAAAAAACTGAAATCGAAATTGGTGAAATTCAGCTGCAACTATCAGATCCTGAATTTTTTCAAACAGAAGAAGCTCAAGATGCACTTATTCGTCTAGCCAGATTAGAAGCCGACTTAGAGCGTTATTTTGACAAATGGGGTGAGCTTGAATGACACACAGAGCCTTAATTGTTGACTTAGATCACACACTTATTAACACCGACCTTTTGTATGAGTCGTCTATCGGTGCGTTGAAAAAACAACCATGGTTGATTTTAATTTATCCATTTTGGTTTTTCAAAGGCAAAGGTTATTTAAAAAGCCAACTGGTAAAACGCTTTGAAATTGATGTCACAAAGTTGCCTTATATTCAAGCAACCATTGACTATATTAATGAGCGAAAGAAGTTGGGTGATACCATTATTTTGGCAACTGCCTCACATAAGGATTATGCCTTTGCTGTTGCCAAACACATTAAATTATTTGATGACGTGATGGCTAGTAATGCTGATTTCAATCTATCTTCTCACAACAAGGCAGATAAATTAGTTGAGCGCTTTGGCAAGAATAATTTTGATTATATGGGTGACCATATGCGCGATATGCCAGTTTGGGAGGCTTCAAATTTAGCTATTTTGGTTAATGTTACTGACAAAATAATTAACAACACCTTGCATTTAAAAACGCTGGTTATTTCTAAAAAACATTTATGATCCAGGCTTGGTTATTTTTAATATTGGCGATCTTGCTTGAAGTTGCCGGCACAACGGCAATGAAATTTTCAGATGGCTTCAGCAAGCTACTTCCCTCTGTGTTGATTTTTGTCTGTTATGCACTTTCCTTTATTGCCTTAACTTTTGCACTTAAAAAATTTGAGATGGGTATTGCCTATGCAATATGGGCAGGAATTGGTACGGTATTAATTACAGCAATTGGTATTATCTATTTTAAAGAATCTGCTAATTTATTAAAATTTGGCAGTATTTTATTGATAATTATTGGCGTGATTGGGCTACATCTAAGCACCACTAGCCATACCTAAACTAACCCTCTAATAAGTAAGACAAACTACCAAGTAGCAAATATACAATAGAAGTTGCGACTAAAGTCACGGCAATAACACGCGCCATTTTTAGGTTTTTCCCTAATACTTTATTACTGATAAACCATACACAATAGCCAACAATAAAGGCAATAATCAACAGACGAATTAAAAACATAATACCTACTTAGATGAATTAAAAGTTTCAACTATTTTAGTCGCTAACGCCAAATTAATACCGCTTACTTTTTGAATTTCATCAATTGAAGCATTTTTAATTTCCTGTAATCCGCCGAAATAATTAAGCAATGCAGTGCGCCTTAATTTGCCCACACCTTTTATTGACTCTAATGGTGAAGTGGTACGATTTTTACCACGCTTCAAACGATGATTTTTAATGGCAAAACGATGTGATTCATCACGAATATGATTAATCAACATCAGTGCAGGATCATGAGGTGGTAAATTAATTTTATTAACCTTATCATTTTCAATGGTGATTAATGTTTCTAGACCAGCTTTACGTTTTTCACCTTTTGCTACACCAACCAACTGAATTTCATCAATACCAATAGAATCCATTACCATAACTGCCTGATTGAGCTGGCCCAAGCCACCATCAATAAAGATCACATCAGGCAGCGGCTTATTTTCTTTAAGTAGTTTTGAATAACGTCTATAAATTACCTGATTCATGGCGGCGTAGTCATCACCCGGAGTAATATTTTTAATATCAAATTGACGATATTTACTAACTTTTGGCACGCCTTTTTCAAAAACCACACAAGAGGCTGTAGTTGCCTCACCCATCATATGGCTAATATCAAAACACTCCATAGTTTCTGGCAGAGATTTCAAATTCAAAATACTTTGCAAATGAACCAAGGTTGTTTTTTTTCTAAATCTAGCCAATAAATTTTGTTTTAAATTCTCTCGTAGAGTTAAATTTGCGATATTTAAATAATGCTTTTTATCTTTGTTTGGTGTGTCAATAATTCGAGTATTAAGTGCTGTCGAAATTAAGCTTTTATCTGTTAGTTTATGGCTAATTAAAAGCTGTTTTGGCGTATCTTTGCCTAAATAATATAACGGTAAAAATGCACTTAGCACTTTCTCCATCTGTCGATTAGATGAATTTTTAGGCAAGATAAATTCCTGACCAACTTGCTTTCCACCACGAATAAACAGTACTTCAATTGCGTTAACACCATCTTGCTGATAAACAGCAATTACATCTAAATCAGCCGTAGAGCTAGAGGCATGCTGTTCTTGTATTTTTCGCAAATCAATTAGCTGATCACGCATCCTAGCAGCAAGTTCAAAATCTTGATCAATTGATGCAATTTGCATTTTTTCCGATATTTTATCGAGTGTTTGCTTGCCTTTTCCAGCAAGGAATAATGACATCATAGTTACATCTTGCTGGTAATTTTCATCACTTATATGACCAACACAAGGCGCACTACAAAGACCAATTTGATATTCTAAGCACGCTCTAGATCTTGACCGATAAGTAGCATTGGTACACTGCCTAACCTTGAAAATTTTCTTTAATAAGGATAGTGAATCACGCACAACATGGGCAGAAGGATATGGACCAAAATACTGATGTTTATCGTGCCTTTTACCTCTAAAAAATCCAACCCTAGGGTGCTTGTCATTACTAATAGAAATATATGGGTAGCTTTTTGAGTCCTTAAGTAAAATGTTATATCTAGGCATGTGTTGCTTGATAAGCTCAGATTCTAGCAATAAGGCTTGAGTTTCAGTGGCGGTAACGATCACCTTAAAAGTGTCAATGTTAGCCACTAAAGCTCGGGTTTTTCCATCTTCATGCTCTTTCAAAAAGTAACTGGAAACTCGTTTTTTTAAGTTTTTAGCCTTACCAACATAGATCACCAAACCCTGTTTATCAAGCATTTGATAAACACCTGGCTGGAAAGTAAGGTTGTTAATTTTTTCTTTAATAGGCATTTATGAAAAAGGTTAAAATGATAGTTAAATTATTTGCTCAAAAAAACAATGTTAAAAACACTGCTTATTATATTATCTATTTTGTCTACCAATGTTGCTTTAGCAATGGATGCAAACATAAATCATGCGTCAGCTAATAGCGTCATTGCAGATATTATCGATCCACCAAATTCAGCAGCACTCAATATTATGGTTAGTGCGCTTAGCTCTTTAAAAGAGCTTAAAAAACAAAATAAAGCTTCAAAAGAAAATGTAGAGATGCTAATTCGCCTCAAACTTTTACCTAATATTGCCATGGGTGTTTCTACCAAAATTGTACTCGATAAACATTGGGAGGAACTCAACATTCAACAAAAACAATTTTTTCAACACTATATTTCGGAATCTTTAATTCAAGATTATGTTGGAATATTATCCAGTTATGAAAAATTAGACAGCATTCAAATAACTGTCGACCCCAAGGTAAAACGTAAAGACAATAAGGCAATTGTCAAACTTTATATAAGTATTAATGACGATCCAAAGCCTGTCTCCGTCACCCTTAAAATGATTCGCCTTAATGCTTGGCATGTCTATGATATTGTTTTTTCCGGTGTTAGTGTTGTTAAGAATTATCGTGCTCAATTTAACTCATACATCAAACGTAAAGGTGTTGACGCATTGATTAAAAAGTCCAAGAAAAAACTGGATAAACACAAGAAATAAATTCATGTACAAACTAATCATTAAA
>Ga0209035_10000258_pt1 | contig 21331 bp, 18 predicted proteins | sample MarorgKNORR_S2LV_6_FD_188220 | JGI IMG/M metagenome (GOLD analysis project Ga0209035, IMG submission 188220) | Marine microbial communities from the Southern Atlantic Ocean, analyzing organic carbon cycling - AAIW_A/KNORR_S2/LV (SPAdes) (version 2) | ecosystem: Environmental > Aquatic > Marine... | reverse complement strand
AAATGAAATTAAGAAAAATGAAATAATTTTAACGTTTGATGATGGATTAAAGGATCATTACAGTACAGTATATCCAATTTTAAAAAAAATGGGCATAAAAGGTTATTTCTTTCCACCATCAAAACCTATAGAAGAAAAAATAGTATTAGATGTACATAAAATTCATTTTATTTTAGCATCAACTCCAAATAAAAATCAAATTGTTGAAGAAATATTTAGATGCATAAATAAAAACAAGGATACTGTAAAAAATAAAACACCACAAGAATATTTTAAAGAATTAGCAATTTCAAATAGATTTGATACTAAAGAAGTCATATTTATCAAAAGAATACTTCAAAGAGAATTACCATTAACATTAAGAAATGAAATTACAAATAATTTATTCAAAAAATTTGTTACTCAAGACGAATCTAAATTTTCAGAAAAATTATACATGTCATTAGAAGAAATGAAAGAAATGTTAGAATCAGGAATGGTTTTTGGTTCACATAGTCATTCACATGAATGGTTATCACACATAGATAATGAAAAATTGATTAATGAAATTGAAATTAGTAAGAAATTTTGTCATAAAATTAGTAGTAAAAATAATGAAATCATTATGTGTTATCCATATGGGGATTATAATGATCAAGTTATTAATGAAATTTCAAAAAGAGGTTTTAAAGCAGGTCTAACAACTAATGTGGGAGATGCAGAAATTACAAAAGAAAAAATTTTTGAATTATCTAGGTATGATACAAATGATTTTCCACAATAGATAGAAATAATAGACAACATAAAATTTTAAAAATATGTTAACAGAAGAGCAAAAAAAATCATTTGCTGATAATGGATACATAGTTTTAGATAAATTTTTTTTGGAAACAGATTTAGTTGAATTTAGAAATATGATTATTCATATTATTAAAAAATACTTAAAAAAAGCCAAAGAGAAAGTTCCAGATCTAATTCCAGAAAATTTTGAAGGTAAAGAATTAGATGAAGGGATGAACAAGTTAGAAGAAATAGATCATAAATATATTGCAGACATATATGATACAATATTTCAAACATCTCAATTTCTTCGAATAACATCAAAAAAAGAAATTTCAGAAAATATTAATCAAATTATGGGAAGGGAGTTAAATGATCCACTATATGTAGATCAATCAAGATGTAGGATAGATACTCCATTTGATCCTCATATGAAAAAATGTGGTTGGCATCAAGAAGTATTTTATTATGTTCCAAAAAGTGAATTTGTGCAAATATGGGCACCATTAATTCATGATGCAACAGTAGAAAATGGTGCAGTAGAAGTATGTGTAGGTAGTCACAAAAAAATTGCAAAGCAAAGTAATGAAAAACGAGAAAATGAAAAATATCCATTTATTGTAGATGAATTAGAGGTTGAAAAACATAGTAAACAGATAATGGAATTAAAGTTAGGGCAATTGCTAATTTTTAGTTCGAATCTAATTCATAGATCGGGTAACAATACTTCCAAACAAGTAAGATATTCTTTAGTAGGCATAAATCATAATCTTGATAACGAATATTTTGTACCGCCAAAATTAATAGTTGAAAAAAAAGAACAAAAAATGAATGAATATTACTCAAAAGTATTTGAAAAAGATAAGTAAGAATATGTATTAAAATAAGATAACTAAGTGAGATATGAAAAAAATAGATAGTATTTTTATTTTAAAAATTAATCCAGTGTTAAAGGGTAACATTGAAGAAATTATTAAGTTTCAAATAAAGAGGACAGAATTTTATTTTTCTAAATCAATTCACATATGGGATCCTAATAATATTTTACAAAATATTCCAAAATATTCTTTGATAAAAAGTTCAACAGAAATAGAATTAAATAAATTTTTAAAATCTAAAAGAGACAAAGTCTTTTTTTTCATAGAATCAATAAATCCATTTTTAGATGATAAATTGATAAAACAGTTAAACAAAGAAGACGTAAAAGGAATATCATCAATAGTAAATGCTATTCCAGGTACTTATCCCACATTTATAATACAATACAAGGATTTAATGGAAAAAATAGATAGTAAAAATTGGTGGTCTAAACTAAAATCAGAAAATAGAATAGATTGGAATACACAAAGACAAAACAATAATCAATTTAACCTAAATCGTCCATTAAGAGTAAAAATTTTCTTAGAATTATTAAAAAAAATAGCAAATCTGGAAAAGATGTCTTTAGAGAAATTTTTAAAAATATTAGATTCTAATGAGATATATAATTTTATTTTAGATTATGCAGTAAGTGGACTACGTACAAAAGAGATCAAAAAATGTCCACATTGTAAAAATAATAAATTAATAAAATTATTTTTAACAACTAGTCAACCTATGATTGGTTTTCTTTCATCAAAAAAACCGTTATACTATGAATGTAAAAATTGTGGTCTAGTAGTATTAAGAAAGCAATGCATTATGAAAGATGTTCATTTATTGTATGATGAATTTGAAAGACCTAAAACAGATGAAAAACAACTGATAGAAAATTATTTAAAAAATAAAGGAAAATCGCACTTTAAAGAAAAAATACGTGCATTGGAATTACTCGAAAAGAAGGTATCAAAGAAAACACGAATGATAGATCTGGGTGGAGGATTTGGAGAATTTTCAAGTATGGCAAAAAAAAGAAATCCAGATTGGAATGTAACATGTGCAGATTTTAATTTAGATCATGTAAAAAAAATTCTTGATGAGAAAAAAGTTTCTGTTATGAATATCAATTTTCTACAAAATAGTTTTGGTAAAAACTATGACGTAATTACTTCATTACATGTAATAGAACATATTCCATTTGAGGGACTAGAATTGTATCTAAATAATATTCATAGTGCATTAAAACATAATGGGTATTTTCTATTGTCTACACCTGATTATAATTCAGCTTTGGGAAGAATGTTTGATTATCATATGATGTATCCACCACATCATCAGACAATTCTTTCTAATCAGTGGATTACAGAATATCTTCTCAATAAAAAATTATTTAAAAAAATAGATCAAATGTCAGCTTGTGTGATATTAGAGAATTATAATGATTGGTTTTCATATTATAAAGAAACTACACCAACACAAGAATCAAAAGCAGTTGTAGAAATATTTAATGAGATACATGGTGATAGTAAAATGTTCAATAAGTTAGAAAATACATTGAGTAAAAAAAATAAAGGTTCAGAAACTATAATTCTTTTTAAAAAAATATCTTGAACATATGAGATTAAATACATCAATAAAAATAAAATATTATGAAATATTGCTTAAAATGCTTAATGCCTGATACTAGACCAGGAATAAAGTTTGTTGATGGAGTATGTGTGGCATGTACACATTATGAACAAAGTAAAAACACAGATTGGGCAGAAAGAATGAATGAATTTAAAAAATTATGCAATAAACATAGGAACAGTAACGGTGATGGTTATGATTGTGCTATTGCTGTTTCGGGTGGAAAAGACTCACATTTTCAAGTTCATTATATGAAAAATATAATGAAAATGAATCCACTACTTTTGTCAGTAGGAAATCTTGATTGGACAGAAACAGGTAGAAAAAATCTGGAAAATATTTCAGAAGTATTTGGGTGCGATATTATCATGTTACAACCAAATAGAAAAATTGCGAAAAAAATGTTCAGAAAAGCATTTGAAAAAATTGGTTCACCATCATGGTATCTAGATTATCAAATGTATTCATTTCCGGTTAGAATGTGTATTAAATTGGGAGTAAAGCTCTTGATTTATGGAGAAGATGTCAATTACATGTACGGTGGTAAATATGATCAAGAGACGTCATCAGCTATGTTACAACCACTAAATGATGTATCTAAGCCAGTTTGGAAAGAATGGTTCGAAGATGGAGAAATTAGCGAAAAAGATATGAATTCAATAAAACAACCAACTATAGAAGAATGTAAAACAGTGGGATTAGAACCAATTTATTTAAGTTACTTTGTTCCTTGGAATTCTCATCATAACTTTCAGGTTGCTCAAAAATTTGGATTCAGACATTTAGGGCACGAGCATGACAGAGAAGGATCAGTGGATAATTATGATCAGGTGGATTCAATTAGCTATTTGTTGAATCCATATATGAAATATCTAAAATTTGGACATTCTGTAGCAACAGATAATGCTTCAAGATGGATAAGGTATGGAATGAAAACTAGAGAAGAGATGATTCCAGTTGTGGAACAAAAAGACAATAAGTTAGATCAAGATATTGTTAAAAAATTCTGTGAATTCACAGGACTCAGCATAGTAGAATTTTGGAAAATTATGGATAAATGGTATAATACAGAATTATTTGAACAAGACAGTGACGGGGTTTGGCATTCTAAGTTTAAAGTAGGCACAGGGTTAATCAAATAAACAATAATGAGAAAGAAAACAGTTGCAGTAACTACTGGAACAAGAGCTGATTATGGAATATTAAGACCACTTTTAAAAAAAATTATTCAAAGTAAAAAATTAGAACTAATTCTAATTGTAACGGGATCACATTTATCTAAAAATCATGGCAATACAATTCAAGAAATAATAAAAGACGGGTTTAAGATTAATACAAAAATTAACATTGTTCCAAAGAAAGATGATAGTTTTAACACATCAATGTCGATAGGTAAAGGAATAATCGAATTTTCAAAATGTTTTAAAAAATTAAAACCTGATTTCAATATAGTGTTTGGAGATAGATATGAAATGTTATCATCTACAGTAGCTGCATATAATCAAAATATACCAAATGTACACATTCATGGTGGAGATAAATCAGGCGGATTAGATGAATATACAAGACATGCTATAACTAAAATGTCAAATATTCATTTTGCTGCAACACAAAAAAGTGCAACTAGAATTAAAAAAATGGGTGAAAATCCAAAATATATCATACAATCAGGTTCTTTAAGTATTGATGAGATTATAAAAAATAAAATATCAAGTTTGAAAGAATTAAATTTAAAATATAATTTAAATTTAACAGGAAACGAAATTATAGTTCTTCAACATCCGGACACTACAGAACCACATAAAAGTAAAGAGCAAATACTAGCTACATTAAAAGCTGTAATTGAAACAAAACATAATGCAATAATTATTGGACCTAATATGGATACAGGAAATGATTCAATAAATAAAACAATAAAAAAATATTTAAAAAATAATTCATTAAAATTTTTTAAATCTCTACCAAGAGAAGATTATTTAGGTTTATTAAAAAATTGTAAGTTGTTAATAGGAAATTCCAGTAGTGGGATTATAGAATCAACAGTTTTTAAAATACCAGTTGTGAATATTGGAGACAGACAAAAAGGAAGAGAACATGGACCAAATGTAATAAATGTTAAGAAGTTTTCTCAAAAAAATATTTTGAAATCTCTTTCAAAATCACTTTCAATGAATAAAACAAATCTTAGAATAAAGAATATTTATGGAAATGGAATGGCTGCAGAAAAAATTGTAAAGTATTTAGAAAAAATAAACATAGATCAAAGACTTCTTAAGAAAGAGATTAGATATTAAGAATAAAAAAATGACTGAAAATAATTGGAAAAAACCCATAATCAAACATGCGGAACTTACAAAGTATAACTACATCGTACAATATCCAGAAAATTTAAAGATGGGAATGAATTTTGATATCGGTTCATTTACGTATATCAATAGTCAATATGGAGTTGAAATCAAAGATTCTGTTCAAATAGGTTCCCATTGTTCAATCTATAGTAATTCTAGTATAGATAACAAAAAAGGTTCTGTGGTTCTGGAAAAAAATTGTAAAATTGGAACTCATTCAACAATTATGCCAGGAGTAACTGTAGGAGAAAATTCCATTATTGCAGCATATTCGTTTGTAACTAAAAATATCCCAAATAATGAGATATGGGAAGGAATACCTGCAGAATTTAAAAAAAAAATAACGTGTTAATAATTATAAAAATTTCAATTTATAAAGAAATTCTTTTGATTTAATATATACAAGAATTCAAGAAAATATGGATTTTTTTTAGGTATGAAAATTAGCTAAAATAATAATAATAAATTATTGTTTAAAATTACTGATTATATCTAATTTTTCTAGATCTTTTGTATTCAAAATTCTATTAGAATTAACACGCTTATGTTTTGAAATTAAATAACTTACATTAGAAAAAATCCAGAATATACTTTTAACGACTATACGAAAATTTGGTTTTTGTGCTATGGTTTCTTCAAATTTTGTAGAAGTAATCATTGTTTTACCTTTAATTTTATAATCAAACCAAATTTTTAATTCTCTACTTCCATAAATAATAAAAAATAATAATAAATTCTTTAAATTTAAAGGAAATTCATAATTTGTAATTTTCATTGATAGTTGATTTTTAGCTCCATGAAATGTTGATTTGTCTGCAAACTTTTCTGTTGTAATACCACCAATATGATATACTATTGATTTTGGAACAATTAAACTCTCATACCCCAATATCCAACTTCTCCAACCTAAATCTACATCCTCAAAAGAAAAAATAAATTTTTTATCAAATCCATTTAATTTATCAAAAACATCTTTTTTAATTAACATGCATGCAGCTCTGGGGCTAAATATTTTTCTTACATTTGTAATTATTGTTTTTGAGTTATATACTACTCCTAATTTATCCATAAAATCTCCACTAGAATCAATAGTATTATCAAGTTTTAGTAATAGACTTTGACATATTGCAGTTTTAGGGTTTTTAGTAATTTGAATGACTAATTCTGTAAGAAAATTAGGAGTCACTATTGTATCATTATTCAAAAAAAGTAAAAATTCACCCTTAGCAATTTTTGCTCCAACATTATTTGGTTCAGCAAACCCTTTGTTAGAATCAAGATTCATAATTATTACTGAAGGATAATTATTTGTGATGAATTCAATTGTATCATCAGTAGAATTGTTATCTACTAAAATTACTTCATAATTATCATACTCTGTTTTGAATAATGAATCTAAGCATTTTTCAAGTAATTCTTTTCCATTATAATTAATGATTATTACAGAAACCTTTGATAACGACATATATTTAAAATTAATTTTTAAGAATTAAAAGTGTTATCTGCCTTGACGAATTTTGTTCAGATAAAAAATAATAATTCTATCAGAAACCCATGAAGGTGTAATTGAGAGTAATTTCATACCAAAATCCATTATTTTTCTTTTTATAGATTTTGAGTTTTGATAAATTTTTAGTTTATTGATGAATTTATTTTGAGATGTCTCATCAAGATGTTGAAAAATCTCATCTTTTATCTTAGATACGCTATCTAATGTTTTTGAAATATTTTTGTGTGAAAGTTGTTTTGTATGAATTCTATATTTAATTAATACTTTTTCAATTAAATAAAATTTTATGTTGTGTAATAGAGCAGCATGAAGGAAAAAATCATAATCAATTAGTACAGGATCATCAAGTTCTCTTATGCTGCATTTCTCAAATAGAGATGAAGGTATTAGAGAAGTGTTAACATTAATTTGTTGTCCATCAAGTAACCTAATATTAAATTCAAAGTTAGATAATTCATTATAATTTGTTTCGTGAAATTCTCGAAGTTTTCTACTATTCTTATCAATAATTTCCCAATTTGAATATACTATTGTATCAGAATATTTCTTTGCAGTGTGAACCAGAGTTTCTATTGCGTATGGATACATTATATCATCAGGGGAAAACCATTTGAACCAATCACCTTTAATTTGTTGGATTCCAGTATGTAACGCGGACGCAAGTCCATGATTTTCCTGGGATATGATGGTAATTTTATCAGAATAAAATTCTAAAATTTCAAGAGAATTATCAGTAGAGCCATCATTAATACAGATAATTTCAATATTTTGATATGTTTGATTTATAACAGATTCTAGGGATTCCTGTAGAAATTGTGCAGAGTTGTACACAGGAATAATTACAGAAACTAGTTCAGACATGTATCTTATTATTAATTATCAAGAACAAAAATATTCAGATCCTGTCTTTTATAAAATTTATAGAAGATACAGGAGATGGATCGACTCCAGAGATAATTGACTTGTAGAGAGATGAATAGTCAAGTAAATAGGTCAATGTTACAATTTTAGTTAAAATATTTCCTGGAACAGAAATAATTTCGTTGTATTCAATATTATTTTTATCAAAAAATTCTTTAATTATTTCAAATCTGTCTTTAGTTTTTATGTAATCATCATATCCTCGTAATAAAATGGGTTGAATATTTGATGGTTTTTCCCATGCTACTATTCCATTATGTGATGCCTCCACTACATCTTCAATAATAGCATGTGATTTTGCATTCTCTTGTATGGATGATTTGAACCTGGTTGCAGATGATTGAAGGCCATATGGATAATAAATTAAAGGAATACCTGAAATAAAATTAGCCAAATTGAGTGCAGAGTTGGAATCTGAGAGATTTTGTGAACATATATTATTTCGAAGTTTATTCAGTTCATCGATTGTTTCAAGTATGTCATTTTTGTCTATAGGTAATATTGAATTTAATATAACCATCATTGAAATTGAAAATTTTAGAAATGAAGTTCGCGGTGAATGAATTAAATCAATTTTGTTAAAATTTATTTTATTTTTTCTACAATAATCTTCCATTTTTCCTCCTGAAGAAAATGCAACAACATGACAATTAAGGAGTTTAGCTGAATTAAGAATTGTCAAAGTTTCTATCGTATTACCCGAAACACTTGTTGTGATGACTAAAGTATTTTCATCAACAGTTTGGGGTAAAAGATATCCTTTGACAACAGAAACATGCATGTTAGTATTTGACAAAATTGCTGAAAACAGATCACCTATTGCACCGGATCCACCCATTCCAGCAAAAACTATGTGATCAATATTTTTAAAATTAATAGGTTCTAAATTAGATTCATATGTTTTTTGTGCAATCTCAGGCCATTTATCATATATTTTATACATCCCTAGACTATCAATCTTATCCATTGTTGCAATATCTAACAATAAAACTCTAAATATTCAAAAACAATATAAGAATTTGTAAAGTTACAGTTCTTCAGTTACTATTCAAATTTAAAATTTATTCGTCATAATTTATTTGATAAACAAAAATATTTGTTTTATTTGAATGATATAACAATTCAAAATTATTTGGAAATTTTTCATTATTTGGTTGTGATAGAATGGTCACATCCGCAAAAGGCCCTGATTCGATATACCATAAATTATTATCATCATAGAAGGTTTCTTTATAAATTATATAATCTGGAGATGGATGTTGTAAATCAAATTTATCTCTAGGATAGCTATGAATATTTGAAACATAGAGATCATAAGTAGACCAATTCTTTCTTTGTACAAAATCGTTTAATGAATCTGAAGGTTCGCCTGCACGAAAATCGGTATAAAGGAAATTACTATTAGCATAAAATGCATAATTAACCCATTGCGTCATTACATAACTATTTTCAATTCCTGGCATTTTCTTTAGTAGGTTTCCTATTTCTTCAACCTCTAAAGCAGCGTGTTCTAATTTTTGTGGTTTTACTAATTTAGAAATTTCTGGTATGATTCCTTCATACAAATCACCATAAAAAGTGGCAGAAAATAGTTTGTATGAATATCCCATATTGGCCATTATGATAAAAACTAACACTATTACTATTATTTTATATCTCAAGATTTTACTCCCCCTAAAAATTTCTGTTTATACTGTATTCTAGAAATTATTTCAACTATGAATATGGAATTTAAAATTGAAAGTGGTATCAACAATGGTAAGAAATGATATGATCTGTACATAGGTAAAATGGATAATGAGCAAAAGAAAACAATTGAAATAATTAGTAATGGTAGAAAATTTCTGTTTATTTTATCTCGAGATAATATTCCTAAAATAATTAATGGAACTAAAAAGATTGCAAAGTAATGCTGAGTAATATCGCCAATAAACAATACACATAAGGTACTGACAATTAGTGTAATTACTAACACCCATATTCTGTAGTCTCTAGCAATTTGTATACAATATAAAAATCCCAAAACCACTGTAACAAATCCAATAATTGGGATCATAGGTAATATTGATAGGTTATCTAATGAACCAAAATTGAAGAGTTTGTTTGGATTATTAGTAAATACATTAAAAAAATAATTTTCTAAAAATATCCCAGGATCTAAAAGAACCAACGATATTATTCCCTCTTCTTTCATCTCCTTTACTGTTTCTCGCCATTCTGGTGTTTGAAATTGAAAAAGTGCTAAAAAGTAGAGACTGGTATCATTTTCAATTATTTCACCATATGTTGTATAATTAAAAATTAAGATGGGGCTACAAACAAGTAGAAATATAAAAATTAAAATTCCTGCTTGAATAATATTATTTGATATATTTTTATTTCTAATTAATAAAAAAATTAGAATTCCTAGAACTATAAAGATTGATTGATATCGTATCATAAAGCATGTTCCTAATAGTATTCCCATAAAAATAACATGGGGATTTTTTAATTCATTTTTTGTTAAAAAGTAAAAACTAGATATGATTAGGGCCATAGGCATTAATTCATTTAATGCAGAAATAGACAAAAATTGTAATTTAGGATTTATAGCAATAAGAATTTGTGAAATTAGTGCAATCTTATGCCCAAAAATATTTTTTACAATGAAGTAGGAAATTATTACAATTAACGTTCCACTTATCAAAGAAATACTTTTTTGAATTTCAAACGGATTTCCAAAATAATTTTCTAAAATTGTATAAATTATTGGACCTCCTATTGGAGCTCCTACTACTTGAGAATTATAAGAATTCCCATCAAAGAATTCTTTTCCTTGATGCATATACCATATTCCATCTTGTTCAAACCAAACTATATGATGAAAAAATGCCACATAAAACATGGTGACAAAGAAAATCATGGTTATGACAATAGGAATATTTTTTTCAGTTAAAATTTTTTTTGATTTCATAAATTTTTTTTCTGAAATGAACTTAAAATTATTCAATTGTTTTCACTTGCCCATTCAATTTTCATGTTTTTAGCTTTATTTAGATATGAATTAATACATCTCTCCGAGTATGATTCAATTTCGTCAGGACTGTTATGATATGCCTTATACCAGTCGACTGTTTCGGAAATTGCATTATCTATATCAAAAATTGGATACCACTTTAATTTACTTTGAGCTTTTTGAGAATTTAGAAGAAGTAAATTTGATTCTTTAAATGATTTTTTATCTGAAACATCTTCCCATGTTCCAGATCCCCATTTTTTGATAATTTTTTCTACAATTGTATGGATTTGTTGAGGAGTATCACTAACCAATGGGCCTATATTCCATGACTCATCAAATGATTCACTTCCCCACATTTTCTCTGCAAGACAAAGCATACCAGATATTGGTTCTAAAACATATTGAAATGGTCTTATTGCATTAGGATGTCTTATTTGAACAGGTTTATTTTGTAAAAAATTTTCAATACAATCTGGAATTATCCTATTTGGTGACCAATCTCCACCTCCAATTACGTTTCCTGCACGAATTGTAGAAATTTTAGTTTGTTGATTTTGTTTATCTTGAAAAAATGATTTTCTATATGAATTAATTATTATTTCTGCTGCTCCTTTACTTGCACTATATGGATCATCCCCTCCTAAGGGATCATCTTCTGTGTATGCATCAAGAGTTTCAATATTTCTATAACATTTGTCACTGGTCATGATAATACAATTTTTTACACTGTCTATTCCTCTAATGGCTTCTAGAATATTTGCAGTTCCCATTATGTTTGTTTGTAATGTTGATAATGGAGTTTCATACGATTGTTTAACTAATGCTTGAGCAGCTAAATGAAAAACAATTTCGGGTTGGTATTTTTTTAATACATTTTTTATGGAATTAATATCATTTATGTTTCCTATTTCATGATTAATTTTACCTTCTAAATTTAATTTTTGAAATAATGATGGGTTGGTAGGATAATTTAAAGAAAAACCTATCACATTTGAACCTAATAATTTTAACCATAAAGTTAACCACGAACCAATAAATCCTGTATGTCCTGTTACTAAAATTGTTTTATTAGCAAAGAAATTTTTGAATGACGTTTAATAATCACCAAACTTTCCAAGGTGCTTTTCCAGAATTCCATATATTTTCTAAATACTTTTTGTCTCTCAAAGTATCCATAGGATTCCAAAACCCAGCATGTTTAAAAGCAGTTAATTTTTGTTCCTTTGCTAAAGTTTCTAAAGGTTGCCTTTCAAAAATAGTTTGATCGTCATGTAAATATTTAAAAACTTCAGGCTCTAAAACAAAAAAACCTCCATTAATCCACGAGGATTCTCCTACATGCTTTTCATGAAATTCTCTTACATATTCATTTTCTAATTCTAATACTCCAAATTTTTCTGGTGGTTGCACTGCAGTCAATGTAGCTAAAGATTTCTTCTCTTTATGGAATGCTACTAAGTTTTTAATATTTACATCGCTAAGCCCATCACCATAAGTTAAACAAAAAGTATCATCCACATACTCTTCAATTTTTTTAATTCTACCACCAGTCATAGTTGTTTCTCCTGTATCTACTAGAGTGATTTTCCAAGACTCTGTTCTATTTTTGTGGATTTCAATGTTATTGTTATTTAAATCAATTGTGATATCTGATGAATGTATATGATAATTTTTAAAAAATTCTTTAATCATATATCCTTTGTATCCTAAACAAATAACAAAATCATTAATTCCATGTGTTTCATAAATTTTCATAATGTGCCATAAAATTGGCATTCCCCCAATCTCTACCATTGGCTTTGGTTTGAGATATGTTTCCTCACTAATTCTTGTTCCTAATCCTCCAGCAAGAATTACAGCTTTCATTTCAAATTATTATCTGATACACATTATTAAATACTTTGTAAAAAAATAAGGGCAGTATGATAATTACAATTTATCACATATAATTTCTAAATAAAGTGAAGTAAATATTATATAAAAATATGAGAATTAAATTCTTCCAACATAGATCAGATTTATATTTTTATTTGACTCTAATTTTTAAATTTGTGTGATAATGAAATAATGCTCTATTCTTTTATTTTTAAAATATTATTTTTAAAAAAACAACAAAGTATGTAAAACAAAAATTATTTCAATTGTTGAATTATTTTACACTCGTTAATCCACCATTTTTTTTTAAAGCAATTGCTCCAATCAAAACACCAAACCAATTAGTCATTAATCTGACAATTATAACTGCAGGTAAAGCTACAGATAATTCTATTCCTCGAAGATTCAAAAATGCACTAAACGCACCTTCTATAACACCAATTCCAGAAGGAAGAAAAGATACAAACCCTAAAAGAAGGGAAGTAGAATACATTGGAATAATATCTATAATTTGTATTGTATTTATTCCATAAGCATACAATATTAAAAAAACAGCAGTTGATTCAGTTACTAAATGTAACATAGATAATAATGAACTATAAATTGCAGTTTTTCCACTAGTAGATTTTTTTAAATTATTAAATGAATCTTCTATAGGTTTAGTAAAATTAGAAATAAATTTAATTTTTGATATAATTTTCATAAATTTAGTAAATGTTCTTTTAGAGTTGATAAGAAAAAACATTATAATTAAAACACATGCAAATATACTACCTACATACATACTAGAAACAAAAAATAATCCCCCAAAAAATAATGATAAACTGACCAACCCAATTCCGGTATAGATCATTTCAGATATTACAATTGGACTTGTTTTTGCTCTAGGAATATTAAATTTATTTTTTAATATTTGTGATTTAACAAAACCTCCAGCTTCACCCGGTATAAATGAAAATGTGTTAGCTGATAAAAATATTAAAAAATTATTTTTAATTGGAATAGTGATACCTGAATTTTTTAATAATAAATTCCAACGTACAAAAAGAATAAACCATCCAATAACAATTAAAGATAATATTATAGGTAAAAATTCTATTTTGAAGTTTAATAATTGATCATAAATTGTATTGACATCAGAAATTATGATAAAAGCAGAATAAATTCCTATGATGATAACAATTACTAGAATAATTTTATGTATCATTATTATATTACCAATAATTTTATTTTTACCATATTTGTTTTCATCTAATTAAAATTATCCAAAGAAAATTCAAACCTACTTTAATCATTTTTTTTGTACTAATTCCAGATATTTTTGAGACGCCTATTCTTTTGTTAAAAGTTACCGGAATTTCAATTATTTTTAAATCATTTTCAATTCCCAACATGGTTAAATACAATCCAATTCCTTCACCCCCGATAGGTTTGTCCGTTTTAGGATAAGTTAATTTTTCAACTATTTTTTCTAGTTTTTCACGTTTGATTATCCTATATACACATCCAACATCAGTTAAATTCACAATCCCCATGTGACGAAGACTAATGTATTTCATTTGAATTAATTTAGCCAAACAATAATTTGCCCATACAAAAAATCCACTATTTTGATTATCTTTTTCTGTAATTACTTGATTTTGTCTTGAACCAATAACCATATCACAATTATCCAAATAGGGTAACATTTTATCTAAATCATATGAATTGAATGTACCATCTGCTTCAACCGTAGCTATTATGTTACAGTCAGTCTTTAGTGCTTCTTTAAATCCCATAACTAATGAATGTGAATACCCTTTATTCTCTTTTTTTCTAATTACTTCCGCTCCAGCATTTTCTGCAATATCTACAGTTTTATCTTGACTATTGTTATCAACCACTATTACATTTTTTATAAATTTTTGATTGATGAAGCCTTTAACAACTTGCTCTATAGATTCTTCTTCGTTAAATGTAGGCATAAATACACAAATTTTTGGATCAATAATTGGAGAGTAACTCAAATAATGTAATTTGGAATCTGTTTTGTAACTTTTTCTTCTAAGGCCAAAAACTAAACTTGCTATAATCCAAATTATATCAAACAAAAGAATCCATCTAAGATATATAGAAAAATAAATATTTTCGATTAAAGTAGTATCAGTCAAAACTGACTCTATTCCATCTATCAGAAAAATGTAAAGATTCGTAAAAGCCCAAACTATGTTAACAACAAATAAAATTACAAATGTAACTACTAGAATTAAAAAAAATATGTATGTCATAAACCTAATTTCTCCGATAAATCGGATTTGTAAATTCTTTTTGGATCAAATTTTTTTAAATCTTCAATGAATTTATCATATTCAGGAAAACAAGTCTGTACAACTCTTTTACTTGGACCTTTTGTAACATATGGAATTGCTCCATATGAAATTAAAAGATCATCTATTTTTGAAAATGTCTTATTAGTTATTGAAGAACTCTGAAAATCTAATGCCATAGTGATACCTGAACCAGAATATCGAAGATATTTACCATTTCCATGAAAAGGCTTCATAAAAATAACAATCAAAGGTGGTTTTTCAATTTTTATCAATTTAGTTAAATCATTAACAAATTCTTCAGCATTTTTAAGATCTACTAAAATTTGATATTCGGATAAACCTTTTTTTCCATATAAATAATGATAATATTTTGCATTAGTTCCAAATGGAAATAAACTGTCAAAAATATTTTTCTCATATATTTTTGGACCATTAATTTCATGAGAACGGTAAAATGAATATGCTAGTGGTGCAATAATTTTATTCCAAAAAGAAAATGGTAAACGTGCTCTAGAGAAAGCTGTGAGCGCTTCTTTTTTTGGCGTAATTAATTTATTTGATTTAAAACCTTTTGCAAAAACTCCATTATATGCAACACCTTTTCCAAAATTCTTCTTCGATGGTGAGCCATCATGCCAACTAGAAATAAAATCATCGTCTAATTTTGTTTGAAATAATTCTACGGCGTCCATTAATGATTCAACAGGAGTTCTCTCAAAAACCATTCTATCTGAGGGTAAAACATCAAGTTGTAGTTTTACACTTAATATCATTCCCGTTAGACCTAAACCGCCACAAGTTAGTTCAAAAATATCTAAGTTTTGAGTTCTACTCAATATCTTAATTCCATGATCTGGATGAAATAATTTAATTTCTAATACCACATTAGTAAATGTACCATCCTTATACGGATTTTTTCCATGAACATTTGATGCAACACATCCACCTATTGTAATATCAGGATGTCCAGGTTGAATTTTTAAAAAAAGTTTTTTTTCAAAACTCCATTTTAATAATTTTTTTAATGTTATTCCAGATTCAACTACTACTGTTCTTGATTCTTTATCAAATTCTAAAATACTATCGAATGATGTCATTTCTTGAGTTAAGATATTTTTCCCAAAACTTGAAGCTGCATATGAATAACCTCCACCACGACCAATCCTATCTACATCTTTTGATATTTGTTTCAAATCATGCAATTTGTTTGGATATTGATGTTGAGAAATAATTTCAATACTTCCATCAAATGATTTAAATTTAGTTTTCTTGATATGAGGCATTTTCAAACTATCCATAATCATTTAAAACATTTTTAGTATTTGTATATACTCTTGTTATATCACTTTTAATCTAATTAAAAATCCATAAATTTTAGAAGTTTTAAATCCATATTTTATTTTTTAATTAAAAATATACTTATATCACTTTTTGATAAAATTGTAACGTGTATCCTGAACATCATATGGTAAAAAATGGACATATAACTAAATGTCAAATTTGTAATTCTAGTAAATTACATTTAGTACTGGATTTAAGACACCAGCCACTTTGTGATTCATTATTAACTAAAGAGATGCTCAACCAGCCAGAAAATATGTATCCTCTCAGAATGTTATGGTGTGAAGAGTGTTCATTGGCACAAATAGACTATTGTGTAGATGGTAGTGTAGTTTATCATCCAAATTATCCATATAAAACGGGCGTCACAAAAGAACTTGTAGAATATCAGAATAGCATCAGTCAATCACTCATATCAAAATATACTCTAAATGATACTGATTTAGTAGTTGATTTAGGTTCTAATGATGGTACTCTTTTAACAGGATTCAAAAATAAAGGAATGCATGTTATTGGTGTTGAACCAACTAACATATCTAAAATAGCTAATCAAAAGGGAATTGAAACGGTACAGAAGTTCTTTACTGTGGATGTAGCTAACGAAATTAAAGATAAACATGGTGAAGCATCTCTTATGCTTTCCACTAACATGTTTGCTCATATGGCAACTATTGGTGAGGTGGTATCAGGTATTGAAACACTTCTAAAAGAGGATGGTGTATTTGTGTTAGAATCTCATTATTTGATGGACGTTATACAGGGTGGACAATTTGATACAATATATCATGAACATCTTAGAACATATTCTCTCAAGTCCATAATCAAACTTTTCAGTTATTATAATTTCACAATTACAGACGTTGAAAGGGGCAGCAGGTATGGGGGCAATATTCGAGTACATGTTACTAAGGGTAAAAATAGACCAGTTTCTGAAAATGTTGCTACGTTGCTTAATCTTGAAGAAAACTCAGGGTTGAATAAATTAAAAACTTATGAGAAGTTTGCAGATAGGGTAAAAAAAGCTAAGATAGACTTTATGAAATTTGTATTAAAGATAAAAGAAGATGGAAAAACTCTTGTGGCAAATTCATGTCCTGGACGCGGCGTTACATTATTGAATTATTATGGCGTAGATGTGGATTTAATACCATACATTGCAGAACAGCCAACCTCGTTGAAACTTGGAATGTTTTTACCCGGAAAATCCATACCTGTAGTAAATAACGAGATACTCATACAAGAACAGCCAGATTATGTATTACTTTTAGCATGGCATTATGCAGAACCAATAATGAAGCAATTAAAGGCAAGAGGCTTAAAATCAAATTTCATCATACCATTACCAGATCTAAAAGTTATAGAAAATTAGTGTGACCACCAAAATTGCGATAATAGGATCTGGATTTGGCATGTATGGTTTGTTACCAGCCTTTAGTGACATTAAAGGATGTAAAGTTGTAAGTATATGCGGAAAAAATTCTGAAAGAATGTTAAATTACTGCAAAAAATTAAATCTTAATAGGTATACCGACTGGAAGGAAATGTTACAAAAGGAAAAACCTGATGCAGTTGCCATAGCTGTAATACCTAAACATCAGTATAAAATAGCAAAATACGCATTAAAAAATAACATAGCAGTTTTTGCAGAGAAACCATTGAGTACATCACTACAAACTTCATTAGAACTAAACAAATTAGCTAAAGAAAAAAAATTACCCAATATGGTAGATTTTATTTTTCCAGAAATTCCGGAATGGAATGCTGCAAAAAAAATAATTGAAAATGGCCTAATAGGTAAAATTCTCAATGTTACAGTTAATTGGAAGTTTTTGAGTTATGATTTAAAAAATGGTATAGACTCATGGAAAACTGACGTAGAACAAGGAGGAGGTGCACTTTCTTTTTATTTCTCCCATGTATTCTATTATTTAGAATATTTTTTAGGTATGATTAAAAATATAGAATATACTTGCTCTTCATCACAAAAAAGTCTGAATAAAGGAGAAACTAGTATCAACATGGTTATTTTATTTGAAAACGGGTGTATTGGAAATGTTCACATGGATATTTCTTCCATTGATCAACCAAAACATGTAGTGGAGTTTCATGCAGAGAAGGACTCAATATTATTACAGAATAATAGTAATAATTTTTTTGATAATTTTGAATTGACTATTAATTCTTTAAAAGAAATACAAAAAATTAAGTCTGATGATACTCTTAATTTTTCACAGGATAAGTCAGAAGATCCAAGAGTCAAACTGATTAAACCTATTGCAACGAGATTTATCAATTGGTGTAATACAGGTATTAAATCTAAACCTACTTTTCAAGACGGTTTACGAGTTCAGGAATTAATTAAAATGACAAGAGGTTAATTTTTTAAAAAAAATCTTAAATTAATATATCTAAAAAATTTGGTTTGTGATAAACTTTAAAACAATTTTCCATATTCCTTTTTCCAATGTTGATTCCAAACTATCAAAAAAATAATTAATTTCTTGTTCATTTATGACTAGAGATGGTTTGAAAAATAAAGCAATTTTATCTGTATTTGTAAAAATAACTAAAATTTTATAATTCCTATACATCCAATCAGATATTGCTGAAGCAGCTAATTTTGAAATAAATTTTTCATCTTTAGTTATACTTATCGGTACAAGTTTTAAAATTTTTCCAATCAATAGATCATCTGTTTTAAAAAATATTCCATGTAATGCCCCAGAACCCACACATTCAATTATTTGATCACTAAAATTATCAACAAGCTGCTTGCAACGATTTTTTGTTATTTTTTCTATATTGAAACTTTTTTCTTCAAAATTTTCTTCCTGTGTTATGTTGATTGCCTCTATAGCTGTAGCACATTCTTCACCAAATCCATTATATGTCGAAGTGTGTAATAGTGCATCACGTAAATTAGTTCCATATGCTTTTTTTAATATTGGTGCTCGACTTATGTATGCAGAAATAGATGCTTTTCCACCACCAAAAGATTTCGATGTAGTTACAATATCCGGCAATACATCATGGCCCATAAAATTAAACATATGTCCAGTCTTATACCATCCCGTATAGATTTCATCAAAAATAAGAACAATGTTATTCTCATTACAAATTTTTTGTAAATCTTTTAAGAATTCTGTACTACATGTTCTAAAGGTTCCAACTTGAAATGTTTCTATGATTAAAGCATATACATCAGATTCTCCTGATTCTTTTTTTAATTTTTCAATTTTTTCTTTAACAGAATCTATGTTATTGTATTCAAAGGATTCTGTGTTTGAAATTTGTGGATATTTAAAATATACTTCTTTTGAAGCACTTATGGTACCAGAACCAAGTAATTTACCATGAAACGAAATATCTGAATGAAGAACATGTTTTCTTTTTCCATCATGATATTTGTATGCAAGTTTAAGAGATCCTTCAACTGCCTCAGCACCAGAATTACATAAAAACGAATAATCTAAATCTCCAGGTAAAAGCTCAGATAAATTATGACTAAGCGCAGCTAAATAAGGTGAAAAAATAGTTTTATGAACCTCCATTCTCTTTTTTTCCTGAAAACCTATTCGCATTTTTAAAATTTTGGGGTGATTGTGTCCATGACTAAGAACACCTATCCCTCCAGTAACATCCAAAATTTTTTCATTATTTTTTGTATATATCCAAACTCCTTCAGCATAATCAACTTCTACCTCTCCAATAGAAAATGAACTCCAAAGTTTTTCTACAGTTGGATTTACATGTTTTTTGTATAATTCCCTAATTTGTTTATTTGTTAATTTCTCACAATCCTCAACAGATAATAGTTTTTTATTTATCAATGCACGTTAATTATATAATTTAGATTTAAACTAATCTCTAATTTTTCACATATTGTTTTTATTTTTTTTAAATAAGATTTTATATCTTAAGTTTATACTTGATATTTTAAAAATGAAGTTAGATATTATATTGATAAAATATAATATTATAAAAAAATTGGTAAATGTCTAATTATTATTCATAAAAAAACTACAGATTATAGAAATTTTATCTATAATTAATATAGAAAATAGAGGAAAGATGTTTAGAAAGTTGATTAAAAATCGGTTAAAATTAATATTAAAATTCCAACAATAATAAATTTATAATTTTTGTAAAAAATATTATAATGAATTAAAGTTCACATCTACTTAATCATTATAATTTCAAACAGACAATATAGATAACTAAATTCTAGATAATAGAGTTTTGTAAAGAGTAACTGCATCAGATTCATCTTTTGAGCCAACAACTACTGCCGAACCACGTTTCATAAAATTTACAGATAACTCATTTGTTCTCATGGACAAACCCAAGTCACCTAAATTTTCAACTAGAAATCCTTTTTCTTTTGCAACTGCTGAAACACTAACAGAATCAAGTTCAAAAGTATCAGTTGGAGTAATTGAGTAAGTTCTCTTTCCTCTATTTCGTCCACATAACTCTTCTAAAATTAATTCTTGCTTTTCTATAACTTCTAATTTTCCAGTTCCACAAATTGGACATTCATCAGCTCTAAATGTTTTAGTGCTGTTAAAATCTAAATTTTCTAAATCAATATGTAAAATTCTATTTGATAAATTTGGTTTCTTTCCAGTAATTATTTTTACAGCCTCTGCAACTTCGATTCCACCCATTATAGAAAGAATTGATGGGTGTACTCCTTCAATACTACATGTTGGCATTGTTTCTTCATCAAGTTCTGGAAACATGCAATAGTAACATGCACTTTCTTTTGGCATAATTGTAAATG
>Ga0209035_10000256_pt1 | contig 21543 bp, 19 predicted proteins | sample MarorgKNORR_S2LV_6_FD_188220 | JGI IMG/M metagenome (GOLD analysis project Ga0209035, IMG submission 188220) | Marine microbial communities from the Southern Atlantic Ocean, analyzing organic carbon cycling - AAIW_A/KNORR_S2/LV (SPAdes) (version 2) | ecosystem: Environmental > Aquatic > Marine... | reverse complement strand
ACCAGCGCTCTTTGAAATCGATGCTATTCTGCGTTGTCTAAAAATTCTTTGAACTTTTCTGAAAACTTATCGAAAAATGATTTCGATTTTGGTCGTACCGGTGTTACCGTTTCATTCGCTACTTCGGCATCCGCTGCTCCAGTTGCTGCTGCAAGCTCGGCGTCGTCTAACAGGGTTTTTTCCTGACTTTTAAGTCCTTCAATGATCAACCCTACTGCGGTAGCGTACGAAGGGCTCGACAATGTTTCGTCTGAACCTCCTGCTAAATGCTCGTTCGGGTATCCTATTCTTGCATCCATTCCTGTAATGTACTCTACCAATTGACGCAAGTGCTTTAACTGAGAACCACCTCCTGTTAAGACAATCCCTCCAATTAGTTTTCCTTTTTGCGTTTCGTGCCCGTAGTTTTTAATTTCTAAATACACGTGCTCAATAATTTCTTGCACTCGGGCATGTATGATATGCGACAAGTTTTTTAAGGTAATCTCTTTCGGATCTCTACCTCGTAAGCCCGGAATGGAAACAATTTCTGTTTCTTTATTTTCTCCTGGCCAGGCAGAGCCAAATTTTATTTTTAATAATTCTGCTTGCTTTTCTATAATTGAACAGCCTTCTTTAATGTCTTCCGTAATTACGTTTCCTCCAAAAGGAATTACGGCTGTGTGACGTATCACACCGTCTTTAAAAATTGCTAAATCGGTTGTTCCACCTCCAATATCAATCAAAGCAACACCGGCTTCCTTTTCTTCTTGACTCAGTACTGCTGAGGAAGATGCAATAGGCTCTAAAGTGATATCTGCTAAGTTTAAACCGGCGCTTTTTACACAACGTCCAATGTTTTTAATTGAGGATACTTGCCCCACTACTACATGGAAATTCGCTTCTAAACGTCCTCCGTACATACCAATAGGCTCTTTAATTTCTCCTTGGCTGTCCACTTTAAAATCTTGTGGCAAGACATGAATAATTTCTTCACCTGGTAGCATTACCAGTTTGTGCACTTGGTTTACCAAATTGTCAATATCTGCTTCATCAATTACCTCATCTGCATTGGCTCTGGTAATGTAATCGCTATGGTGTAAGCTACGGATGTGCTGCCCTGCAATACCCACAACAACGTTGTCTATCTTCTGACCCGACACACTTTCTGCTTCTTCAATTGCTTGCTGAATAGATTGTATTGTTTGAGTAATATTACTAACCACACCTCGCTTAACGCCTAGACTTTTAGCTTTACCAATACCCAAAATTTCTAATTTGTCGTATTCGTTTTTTTGCCCAATCATAGCAACAATCTTTGTTGTTCCTATGTCTAAACCAACGGCGATGTTCTTATTTTCCATTGTCATTTATTTTGTACACACAACTTGGTTGCGGTATGTTACATTGATGGTTTGGTACTGTTGTATCGTTTTGTCTAAAAAAGTTGTGTTGTAAAACGCTTTTATTTTTTTAAACTTATTTTCTTTATTTTTCAAGGACCCAAAGGCAATTTTATACGTTCCGCTACGCACACTCAATTGAAACGTATTGTCTGCAGATTTATGGACTCCTACAACTTCTTTTTTCAAAAAATCATCCGATAAAATAGCCAAAATCAACGGCATTATCTCGGCAACATCTTCAGCTTCATTCGCTCCTGTAAGCAGTAAAACTCGCGGTGTATACAATTTTGATAACGGAACCCTTACGCCTTGCTTATCAAGATAATACGAACCTTCTTTTGTCTGCAATCGAACCACTGGTTCCCGTTGCTTTACGTGTGCTTTCAAGACCCCTTCTAAGGTTAAAAAAACAGTTGCTTTTTCTACATACGGATTTTGCAAAACGGATTGCTCCAATCTTTGTAAATTTATCATACTTTTTGTTTGATAAACACCCGCTACTGGTTTTTGTATTAACAATTTTTCAATGGCGGTATACGGTATAAATTCATTGCTTCCAGACACAAATTCAATACGGGTAACGCCTACTTTTTTTTCAGCATTTCTTTGAGAAGAAAAACTACATAAGAACAGCATTGAAATCATCAAGACCGCAAGAAACAAAGGGGCTACATACTTTTTCATACAACTCTTTTCTGTGTTAATTCTAACGATTTCTGAATGTCTTCTACCAACATTCCAATGTCTCCAGCACCCATAATTACTTTAATTTTAGCCGGTGAATTCTTTATTTTTTCAATCAGATCTTCCTTACTTATTAACAACTTATTTTTACAGGTAATTTTTTCTAGCAACCAGCTAGAAGTAACTCCGGGTATTGGCAATTCTCGTGCTGGATAAATATCTAAAAGCAGTACTTCATCAAACTTAGACAAAGCAGCTGCAAATTCAGTTACAAAATCTTTGGTTCTACTAAACAAATGAGGCTGAAATACCGCCAACGTCGTTTCGTTTGGATACATTTCTTCTACAGAATTTTGCACGGCATTGATGGCTGTAGGATGGTGCGCGTAATCATCTATCAAGACCAAATCTTCTCGATTTATCTTGTATGAAAACCGGCGCTGTACTCCTTTAAAAGTTCCCAATGATTTTTTGATTGCTGCTGTAGGAATGCCATAAATAGCAGCCATTGCAAAAGCGGCCAAAGCATTCATAACATTGTGTTTTCCTGGCAGCGATAAATGGATGTTTTTCACTGTTTCGGTAGGTGTTTGCACATCAAATACATAACTGCCATTTTTTACCAACACATTTCTAGCGCTGTAATCTGCGGTTTCTTCTATTGCGTAAGTCACCCCTTCCAAAGGCAAGCCTTTCGCAACCACTAAGGTGCTCGAAACTTTTTTAGAAAAAGCAACAAACGAAGCGGTCAATGCTTCGGGGGCTCCATAGATATCTAAATGGTCTGTATCCATCGATGTAATACAAGCAATATCGGGCGCCAATTGTAAAAACGACCGATCAAATTCATCTGCCTCCACAACGGTTACCTTGCTGTCTCCTAAAATTAAGTTCGACTGGTAGTTTTCTGCAATACCGCCTAAAAACGAAGTTGCTTTTATCGGCTGCATAATATGCCCTAAAATACTAGAGGTAGTCGTTTTTCCATGAGTCCCTGCTACGGCCAAACAAAAAGTGTTTTTGGTGATACTCCCCAATACTTCGGCACGTTTTAACAAGGTGAATTTCTTTTCTGTAAAATACCTAAGCTCCACATGGGTAGCAGGTATCGCCGGTGTATACACCACCAAGGTTGTTTCTTTGTCTAAAAACACCTGAGGAATTATAGCTACTACATCTGTAAAATGAATTTGAGCACCTGCCGCAATTAGCGCATCGGTTATTTCAGTAGGGGTTTTATCATACCCGCCAACCTGCAGTCCTTGCGCTACAAAATACCGTGCAATAGCACTCATACCAATACCTCCTATCCCTACAAAATAGACTGAAGTCCACGGAAAAGAAGCGGATGTGTGACTTGGTTTTGTATGCGTTGTTTTTTGATGCATTGTTTCTTTTTACAAATTTAACGGTGCTTTGATTAATTGTACAATTTCGTTTGCAATATGATTGGTTGCACTGGGCAGTGCCAGTACGCGCATGTTTTCACTTAAACTCTGACACTTACCTGCGTCTTTTAACAAGGTTTCAAAAACGACAGGAAATGTTTCCAGTTCATTCTCCTTCACCACAATAGCTCCGTGCTTGCTCGCAACTGCATTGGCGTTTTTTGTTTGATGGTCTTCCGCCACGTTTGGTGAAGGAATAAAAATAGTGGGTTTTCCTACCACACACAGCTCAGATACCGAACTAGCCCCAGCTCTAGAGACAATAATATCTGCCGCCGCATAGGCCAAATCCATATTGTTTATAAAGGCATGCACTTGCACATTTGGCAACGCATCATGCGCTTTATACGTTTCGTAATACAGCTTACCACATTGCCAAATTAATTGAACATTTTGCGATTCAAAAAACGGCAATTGCGCAGCAATTAATTGGTTTATATTTCTAGCACCCAAGCTACCTCCTAAAATTAAAACAGTGGTTTTTTTGGGAGCTATTGAAAAGAACGCTTGTCCTGCAGCAGTCTTCTTATGCACACTCAATAAGTCTTGACGAATAGGATTGCCTGTTTTTATCAATTTTTCCTTCGGAAAAAAACGTTCTAAATGATCGTAAGCAACACATATTTTCTGGGCACTTCCACTCAGCATTTTATTGGTAATTCCTGGATACGAATTTTGTTCTTGCAAAACGGTAGGTATTCCTTTTAGATTCGCTATCCACAAAACCGGACCGCTTGCAAAACCGCCTGTACCAATAACAATAGCTGGCTTAAAACGAACAACAATCCAAAAAGCACGCCACAAACTCACCACTAATTTCAGTGGAAAAAGAAGGTTCTTTAACAGTGCTTTTCTGTGGAAACCGGCAATCCAAAGCCCTTTAATTTCGTACCCTGCTTGAGGCACTTTTTCCATCTCCATCTTATCTTTGGCGCCCACAAATAGAAACTCCGCCGTTGGGTACCGCAATTTCAATTCGTTTGCAATAGCAATTGCCGGGTAAATATGCCCGCCTGTGCCACCGCCACTCAGTAAGAATTTAATCGATTGTTTCATGTAAAATAGCTAAAGGATTGTCTTCTAATATCGTTTCTTCTGTATCGTCTTTGGCAGCGCTTACACTTAAAATCATTCCCAGTGCAAAACAAGTCATCCAAATAGAGGTTCCCCCACTACTTACCAAGGGCAATGTTTGCCCGGTTACCGGAAACAAGTTGCTTGCAACTGCCATATTAATCATTGCCTGAAAAATAATGGGCAAGCCCACACCGATCACTAACAACGTCGCGAAAATAGTGGTGGCTTTTTTAGCGGCAATTAAAATTCTGAACAACAACAAAAAGTAGGTAAACCCTACCAATAAGCCGCCAACCAAACCGTATTCTTCAACAATAATGGCGTAAATAAAATCTGATGATGACTGTGGTAAAAAATTCTTCTGCACACTTTTACCGGGACCTCTTCCAAACAACTCTCCGGTTGCTATGGCTATTTTTGCCTTTTCTACCTGATAGCTTTCTGCGCCATCTGTACTCGAAAAATTTTCTATTCTACTTTGCCACGTGTGTACCCGATTCGGCATCGCTCCTGGAAATGCTTTGGCTATCAGTACAAAAAACAAGAGTACCGTTAAGCCTAAGCCCAAGACATAACCAATATATTTTGTTGGATACCCACCAATAAAACTCAACACTAAAATCATAAAAAATATAATTGCAGTGGTAGAGAAATTCGCAGGTAATATCAAGAGTAACGTAATTCCTACAGGCAACCACAGTTTTAAGATGCTCTCTTTAAAGACGATAACACGCTCTTTATTTTTGGCCAAATACCTAGAAACATACACCATCAATACCAAGCCTGCCAATGTAGATGTTTGAAAACCAACATTTACAATGGGTATCTTAATCCACCTACTGGCATTGGCGCCACCAATGGTTTTTCCTTGAGACAAGGTATACACAAGCAATACGATCACTATTGGAAGCATCAACACCGCGCCACCACTAAAATAACGATAAGGTATTTTGTGTACGCCATAAATAATACTGAAACCCATGACCAACAAAGCAATGTGCTTTAACAAATAATCGAAGGTTGTAGTGGCTCCAGAAGCATTTGACAAGTACACCAAATTGGTGCTCGCACTATACACCGGCATAAACGAAAATATGGCCAGCATGGCTACGAGTGCCCAAATGGTTCGATCTCCTTGTATGTGTTTAAAAATAGTTTTCAATCGTTGTTTTTTAATTTTTATAAACTTCTAACGGCTTGTTTAAATTGTCTACCTCTGTCTTCGTAGCTCTCAAACAAATCGAAACTTGCACACGCAGGCGACAACAACACGTTCTCTCCTTTTTTAGCGAGTTTGTTTGCTACTTTTACAGCTTCTTCTGCACCAACAGTTTCTACCAAAATATCTACAACGCCTTCAAACGTTTCTATAATTTTTTGATTATCGACACCCAAGCACACAATTGCTTTTACCTTTTCGCGTACTAAAGACATGAGTTCTGTATAATCATTCCCCTTGTCTACACCACCTACAATCCACACCGTTGCATTGGTCATGCACTCTAAGGCATAAAATGTCGCATTGATATTGGTCGCTTTACTGTCGTTTATGTACTGTACTCCGTGCACTTTCTGCACCATCTCTAAACGATGTTCGGCTCCTTCAAAAACAGCCAAGCTTTCTTTAATAGTCTGATTTCTAACTTTCAGCAATTTTGAAGCCAATGTAGCAGCCATTGCATTTTTAGTGTTGTGTTTTCCTTGTAGTGTTAGCGTGTTAATACCCATGGTAAATTGTTCTTTTTTTAATATAATGTGTATGTTATTATTTTCTAAATACGCTCCGTAGGGTACTTTTTTCTCTAAAGAAAAAGGCACCAATTGAGCACTTGTTGTATGTGTTTCCAACCAAGTACAAATCACCGAATCATCGGCGTCGTAGATTAAAAAATCGTTGGCTGTCTGGTATTTTGTAATCGTAAATTTCGAAGCAATGTATTTCTCGAAATCGTAGTCGTACCTGTCTAAATGATCTGGAGTTATGTTGGTAATAATTGCAATATGAGGCGCAAAAGTTCGCGTGCCATCTAACTGAAAGCTACTCAACTCTAAAGTGTAGGTGTCGTAATTTTCTTCTGCAACTTGTTGCGCAAAACTTGCACCAATATTCCCTGCAACTCCTGCGTTTCTTTTTGCTGATTGCAAGACATGATCTACCAACAGCGTGGTGGTCGTTTTTCCATTAGATCCTGTAATACCTACAATAGTTGCCTGTGTATACTGTGCTGTAAATTCAATTTCTGAAATCACCGGCGTTCCCTGCGATAGCAATTGCTGCACGATAGCAACACTGTCTGGAATACCTGGACTTTTTACAACCACATCCGCTGCCAAAATTTTGGACGCCGTATGTGTGTTTTCTTCAAAGTCTACTGCATGCTCCAACAAGATCTTTCGGTATTTTTCAGCAACACAACCTGCATCAGACAGAAAAACGTGAAAGCCTTTTTTCTTGCCTAATATCGCAGTACCTACACCGCTTTCTCCTCCGCCAAGTATTGCCAAAGATTGCATTTATCGTAGTTTTAAAGTTATAATTGTGAGTACGGCTAATAAAATGCCAATGATCCAAAAGCGCACCACAATCTTACTTTCGTGGTAGCCTGTTTTCTGATAATGATGGTGCAATGGAGACATTTTAAAAATGCGTCTTCCTTCACCATATTTTTTTCGGGTGTATTTAAAATACGACACCTGTAACATCACTGATAAATTTTCTACTAAGAAGATTCCAGCCAAAATAGGAATCAATAATTCTTTGCGAATTGCAATAGCGATGACCGCAATAACACCGCCAATTGTTAAGCTTCCTGTATCTCCCATAAACACCTGTGCAGGGTATGTGTTGTACCATAAAAACCCGATTAAAGCACCTGCAAAGGCAGCAATATATACGGTGATTTCTCCTGATTTTGGAATGTACATTACATCTAAATACTCTGCGAAAATGATGTTTCCAGAAACCCATGCAAAAACGGCCAGCGCCACCACAATAATGGCTGAAGAACCTGCTGCCAAGCCATCTATTCCATCTGTTAAATTCGCACCGTTTGACACTGCTGTAATGATAAAAATAGTGGCCAATAGAAAGACAATCCAAGCATAGTTCTGGTAGTCATCACCAATAAAACTGAGTACTTCTGAATAATCAAATTCGTTGTTTTTCAAAAAAGGTACGGTCGTTTTGGTCGATTTATGTGCGGCGCCAAAAACGAGTTTCTTACCACTTTCCTGCACCACTTGTTGCGCAACTGGCAACTGTTCTTTCATGGTTACATCTGGATGAAAATACAGCATGGCGCCAACAATAACACCAAGCCCTACTTGGCCCAATACTTTAAACTTTCCTTTAAGACCGTCTTTGTTCTTTTTAAAGACCTTGATATAATCGTCCACAAAACCAATAAAGCCCATCCAAAGAGTTGTAATGACTAGAATAACAATATAAATGTTTTCCAATTTCGCCAATAGAAATACCGGAATCAATGTGGCTAAAATAATGATGACCCCTCCCATTGTTGGAGTCCCGGCTTTTTCAACCTGCCCTGCCAAACCTAAGTCTCTCACGGTTTCTCCTACTTGCTGAGCTCGTAAAAAATTGATGATTCTTTTTCCGAAAACAGTAGAAATCAACATCGAAAGCACAAATGCCATGGCAGCACGGAATGTGATAAACTGAAACAAGCTTGCTCCAGGAAAATGAAACTGACTTTCTAAATAAGTAAACAAATAATACAACATGCGTGTTCTTTTTTTTATTGATTAAAACAGGTTGACAGCACTTCGAAATCATCGAAATGAAAACGCTCCCCATTAATTTCTTGTGTTTTCTCATGTCCTTTCCCGGCTACCAAAACAATATCTCCTGCTGCTGACAAAGCGCAGGCTGTTTTAATCGCTTGTTTTCTATCCAAGATAGAAAGGGTTTTTGCAGCGTTCTCTTCTAGCACTCCTGCTTCCATATCTTCGATAATTGTTTGCGGATTTTCTGACCTCGGGTTGTCCGAAGTGAAAATTGCTTGCGTACTCAATTGGGAAGCAATATGTGCCATCTTCGGCCTTTTTGTAGTGTCTCTATCGCCACCACAACCAACTACTGTAATTATTTTCTCGTTTCCTGTGGCAATATCATTGATGGTTTGCAGTACGTTTTTTAAGGCATCGGGCGTGTGTGCATAATCAACAATAGCTGTTACGCCTTTTTTAGACACGAAGTATTGAAAACGACCACTCACACTTTCTAACTCACTTATCAAACGCAACACCTCTAAACGTTCTAAACCCAATAAGGTAGCCGTTCCAATAATGGCGGCTAAATTGTATACGTTAAACACGCCTATCAATTTTGTCCACAATTCTATAGAATTTGACATCAACAAGGTACCCGACATGCTTTTTTCTAAGATTTTCAACTTAAAATCGGCCATCGTTTTTAAAGCATAGGTCTGTTTTTTAGCCGCTGTATTCTGCAACATCACCATGCCATTTTTATCGTCTGCATTTACCAACGCAAATGCTGTTTTAGGCAACGCATCGAAGAAAGATTTCTTCACATCTCGATAGGCTAAAAAAGTATCGTGGTAATCTAAATGATCGTGCGATAAATTGGTATACACTCCGCCTTTAAACAACAAGCCTTCTGTTCTTTTTTGATGAATTCCGTGTGAACTCACCTCCATAAAACAGTGGGTTACCCCTGAAGCAACCATGGCATTGAGGTAATAGTTTATGGCCACAGAATCTGGCGTTGTATGGGTTGCTTTATACTCGGTAGTTGCTACCAATACTTTTACCGTAGACAGCAAGCCTGTTTTGTACTCTGCCTTTGTAAACAATTGATGCAACAAGGTTGCTACGGTTGTCTTTCCATTGGTTCCTGTAACACCTATCAGTTGTAATTTTTCAGACGGATTTCCGTAATAATTAGCAGCCATGGTTGCCAAAGCACTACTAACATCAAGTACCTGTACATAGGCAACAGCGTCTTTCAATACCGATGGAAGTGTTTCGCAAACAATTACGGAAGCTCCTAAATCAAGTGCTTTCTCAATAAATAAATGACCGTCTACATGCACGCCTTTTTGTGCAAAAAACACATCGCCTGCTTGCACCTTTCTCGAGTCAAAAACCAACGACTGTATTTGCACTGTATCAAGCCCATAAAATGCTTGTATAATAACCTGCTCTAGTATGTCTTTTAATTTTTTCAATTAAGATAGTTTTAAAGTAATCAAAGCTCCTTTTGTAAATTTTCTTCCTTTTTTCAACGACTGCGTCACCACATTTCCAACGCCTGTAAAACGAACTTTTAACCCCATGTTTTCTAACAAAGAAATGGCATCCATTCCTGCCATGCCTCGTACATCTGGTATTTTCACAACAGCTGTTTGCGAAAACACATCATACGCATCATACTGTGCGTCGATGCTTTTAAATTGTGCTTTTTCGTCCACCAACAAATGGCCTACTGGAGTAGAGGTATATATTTTCTGAGCTATTTCCTTAAAAACAGGCCCGGCCACCGTTGCGCCGTAATACCCTTTTTCTTTTTTCGGGTCGTGAATGACAACAATACAGGAGTATTTCGGATTTTTCGCTGGAAAAAAGCCAGCAAATGAAGCAACATAACGCCTGTTTGAATACTGCCCTAAAATGGTTTCTCCCTTGTTATTTTTATGTCTTGGCACCCATTTTTTTGCAGTCCCTGTTTTTCCTGCCATCGAAAAATTAGGCGAGTACAAGTTTGCTGCAGTACCTTTTTTTACGACATTTTCTAAAATAGCTCGAACCTTATCTAGGGTTTCTTGCGAAGCAATTTTAGTGCGTAAAACCTCTTTTCCAAAAGTCTTTTGCACTTTATGCCCCACACGTAACTCTTTGATAAAACGAGGCTTTACCATTTCTCCGTTGTTTGCAACAGCATTGTAAAAGGTTAATGTTTGTAACGGTGTAAGTGAGACACCATAGCCCCAAGACATCCATTCTAATGAAATTTTATTCCATCTTTTTTTGTCTGCTGGGTTTGGGATGTATGGACTTCCTTCTCCTTTAATTTGCACACCTACCTTGTCTCCTAAGCCAAAACTGATGATTTTATCAACAAACTTCTTCGGTTGATGGTCGTATGCTTTTTTAATGAGTTTTACAATACCTACATTCGACGAGACTTCCAAAACACGCGCTGCAGAAATCTTACCATAGCCTCCCCTATGCGAATCTTCTACCTTCTTTCCGTGAATGTAAATTTGCCCTTTCCCTGTATCAACTACGGTGGCAGTATCAATTAGCTTATCATCTAAAGCCACCATTAAACTTGCCAACTTAAAGGTTGATCCTGGCTCGTGGCTCTCCCAAACTGCATAGTTTCTTTTTTCGTAATACGTTCCTTTGCTGGTTCTCCCTAAGTTAGAAATCGCTTTAATCTCTCCCGTTTTCGTCTCCATAACCACCACACAACCATGGTCTGCTTCAAAATATTCCAATTGTCGCAACAAGGCATGATGTGCGATGTCTTGCATATTTACGTCAATTGTAGTAATTACATCCTTGCCGTCTACGGGTTCCTTTTCATTTACATCATTGATGGGCTTCCATTGTCCTTTCGCTATTTTTTGCTTCAAACGCCAACCGTCTTCTCCTTGCATATAGCTTTTAAACGCTCCTTCAATACCTGCTTCTCCACGGTAATCATTATACCCAATTGTACGGGCTGCAATTTTACCCATTGGGTGCGCACGCACTGTTTTTTGTTCAGCAATAAATCCGCCTTTATACACGCCCAACTTAAAAATGGGGAAACGCCTCATGCGCATATAATCATTGTACCCGACATTGCGAGCAATTAATAAATAGCGATTTTTTCGTTTTTTCGCATTGCGTAATTTTTGCGTATAAAACGAGGTGGATTTTCCTAAAAGAGCGGAAAGTGATTTGGAAAGTTCTTGGATGTTTTTTTCGAAAACTTCAGTTTTAACAGCCATTACATCCATTCGAATGGTGTAGATAGACATAGAAGTTGCTAGTAAATTACCGTCGGATGCATAAACGTTACCTCTGTTAGAAAACACGGTGTCGTTTCTTACAGTCCGTTCTTCAAAGAGCTTTCTATACTTGTCTCCTTGAACGTATTGAATGTTTACAATTCTAAAAACAATAACCACAAAGAAAAGCGTCATCAAAACAACTACGATATAGAGTTTTTTTAATATGCTTTTTTTAAAGGTTGTCAATGGTTGTTATTTTTTAAGCGTTACTTTTATTTTTTGAGGAGGCGTTGTAGACGAAAACAGCCCTTTTTCTCTGACCCTTTTCCGAATACTGCTTTCCATTTGCATTCGCATCAACAGCGTGCCCGTATCAATATCTTCTGCTCTTAGTTCTCTTTTTTCTTTATTGAACACTGCAATCTTCATTACTTTCTCGTCTGCTCGATGTGCACTGGTTATCATAATGTGAAACAACAGTACCACAAATAGGATAATTCGCCAGTTTTTAAAAGCAGATTCATCCGTAAGGAAACTCCCTCGAAGAATACTGTAGATGCTTTTTTTTACGCGCTGCATTGCCATTACTTCAGTGTTGCTATTCGCAATTTTGCGCTACGCGCTCTATTGTTTTCTTTAATTTCTTTGTTTTTAGGAACAATCAATTTCCCTACTTTTTTCAAAGGCACAGTAAAGTTTCCGAAGACATCTTTTTCTGGCTCGCCTTCAAACAAACCGGTACGAATAAAACGTTTCACCAATCGATCTTCCAAAGAATGATACGAGATAAAACTGAGGCGGCCATCTTCTTTCAACAAGTCTGGTGTTTGCATTAAAAACTCTTTCAATACTTCTAATTCTTGGTTTACCTCTATGCGAATTGCTTGAAATATTTGCGCAAGAATCTTGTGCTCTTTCGCCGTAGGTAAATGCAATTTCAACACTTCTTTCAACTGAAAACTAGTTGCAATTTCCGATTCTTCTCTGGCCGCAACAATGGTACTTGCCAAAACACGTGCATTTCGAAGTTCGCCATACTGAAACAAGACATCCGACAACATCTCTTCTGGATACTTGTTAATGATTTTCTTTGCAGACAACGTACCCTTCTGATCCATTCGCATGTCTAAATCGGCATCAAACCGCGTAGAAAAACCACGTGCTGCTGCATCAAACTGATGTGAAGAAACTCCAAAGTCTCCTAAAATACCGTCGACTTTCTCCACTCGGTAAAACTTTAAGAATCGAGTGATAAATCGAAAATTTTCTGCAATCAACACAAAACGAGGATCGTCTATTGTATTCTGCTGCGCATCTGGATCTTGATCAAAAGCAAACAACCGTCCCTCTGAACCCAATCTGCTTAAAATCTCACGAGAATGTCCTCCGCCACCAAACGTAACGTCTACATAGATACCCGCTGGCTTTATAGCCAACGCATCTATACTATCTTTTAATAAAACGGGGTTATGATATTCCATCTACGTCTGTATTTCCCATCACTTCTTCCGCCAGCTCTGCAAAATCTACAGTAGCGGCGTCAATGGCGTTTTCGTACTTATTCTTATCCCAAATTTCAATAATATTCACCGCTGAAGAAAGCACCACTTGCTTTTCTACACCTGCAAACTGACACAAATCTTTGGGGATCAACAACCTTCCTGAAGCGTCCAACTCTACTTTTCGAACACCCGCTGTAAAGCGTCTGATAAAATCGTTGTTCTTTTTTATAAACCTATTCAAACCGTTTACCTTCTGCATCATCAAATTCCATTCTTGCATCGGATACAATTCTAAACACGGCTGAAAAACACCTCTTTTTACCACAAACCCTTCTTGCAATACTGCAGAAAGTTGCTTTCTAAATGCCGATGAAAAGAGCAAACGCCCTTTGGCATCTACTTTACATTCGTGGGTTCCTATAAGATGTATCATACTGAATCTCTTTTCTTTGATTTTCAAAAATAATGCTTTTTTACCACTTTTTACCACTTTTTACCACTTTGTTAATAAGTTCTTGCAACTCCCGCTAAAACCTAACGTTCTAGACAGTTACAAACAAAAAGTCCTTCAGAAAATAAAAATGGGTTTTTGATAAAAAAAGGCTACATTTGTAGTTACGTCAAAACAGGACATACACTATGACTGAACACATAAAGACCGAAGGGAAATTTACTTACGCAGAAGCAGGAGAAGGAAGAGCAATTATCATACTACATGGATTGATGGGGGCTTTGAGCAATTTTGATGCTACTTTTTCTCATTTTTCTTCGAAAGGATACAAGGTATTAATACCTGAATTGCCTTTATATTCACTCCCTTTATTAAAAACAAATGTGAAGCATTTGGCCAAATACCTCAACGATTTCATCAAGCACAAACAACTGAAAGATGTAGTGCTTCTTGGAAATTCTTTAGGCGGACATATTGCCTTATATCATGTAAAACAGTACCCTGGAACTGTCGCTGGACTTGTACTTACCGGAAGTTCTGGATTGTACGAAAAAGCCATGGGAGATAGTTACCCGAAAAGAGGGAACTACGAATACATTGCCGACAAAGCAAGAGACGTATTTTACGATCCAAACACCGCTACCAAAGAATTAATTGACACTATTTTTGAAATTGTTAACGACCGTGCTTCTGTAATTAGAACCCTTTCAATTGCCAAGAGCGCGATTCGACACAACATGGCAAAAGACCTACCAAGCATGCAAGAACCTACTTGTATTATTTGGGGAAAACAAGACAAAGTAACACCTCCTGAAGTAGCAGATGGATTCCATGAGCTACTACCTGATTCTGAATTGCATTGGATTGACAAATGTGGACACGCAGCCATGATGGAAAGACCAGAACAATTCAATAGTATTCTTGAAAAATGGCTTACCGAAAGAAACATATAAACACATGAAAATTAAATCGGCAGAATTCATCATCAGTAATACTGATGTCTCTAAATGTCCGAAAGACCGCCTACCAGAATTTGCTTTTATTGGCCGTTCTAACGTTGGAAAATCTTCTTTAATTAACATGTTAATGGACAGGAAGAGCTTGGCTAAGATTTCTGGAAGACCCGGAAAGACACAGCTCATCAATCATTTTAAAATAAATGAAGAGTGGTTTTTAGTCGATTTACCTGGCTACGGATATGCACAAGTTTCAAAGTCGAAACGAAAATCTTTTCAAAGCTTTATTGAAGACTACTTTAAGAAAAGAGAACAATTGGTCTGTACTTTCGTACTGGTTGACAGCAGACACGATCCTCAAAAAATCGATTTAGAATTTATGCAGTTTCTAGGAGAGCATCAGATTCCTTTTTGCATCGCTTTTACCAAAGCAGACAAATTAGGAAGCTCGAAGCTTAACAAACAAATTACCTCCTACAAAAAGAAATTACTCAACAGCTGGGAAACATTACCTGCTTCTTTTATTACATCGTCTGCCAACAATTTTGGCCGTAAAGAATTTTTAGACTTTATAGACAGTGTAAATACCGATGTTGCAGCGGATTTCAAATAAACCAATACCTAGACTTTATGCTGTCTACCAAAGAAAATCTCCAAGTTTTACACGAAGACAATCACTTGATTATCGTAAACAAACGTGCCGGAGATATTAGTCAAGGAGACAAAACAGGAGACACCCCATTAAGCGATGTAGTAAAGGCGTACATCAAATACAAATACCAAAAATCTGGCAACGTTTTCTTAGGAGTCGTGCACCGTTTAGACCGCCCTACCAGTGGTGTTATTATTTTTGCAAAAACATCGAAAGCACTCGAGCGTCTAAATAAGATGTTACGTGAAAAATTGATTCACAAAACCTATTGGGCCGTAGTAAAAACACCCCCAACACCTACAGAAGGCACTTTAAAAAACTACTTAAAGAAGAATCCGAAGAACAACAAATCAACCGTTTTTCACAAAGAAACTCCTGGTAGTAAACACGCAATACTCCACTACAAAACAGTAAAAAACCTCGACAACTACACCTTGCTAGAAGTCGATTTAGAAACAGGAAGACACCACCAAATTAGAGCCCAGCTTGCTGCCATTGGTAGCATTATAAAAGGCGACTTAAAGTACGGCGCCAACCGAAGCAACAAAGACGGCAGTATTCATTTACATGCCCGTAAAATACAGTTTACCCACCCGGTAAGCAAAGAAGTCGTTAGCGTAACCGCTCCTATACCTGCTGACCCTATTTGGAGCGCCTGTGTTTAATTCAGTATCTTTACCTCAAGTATTTTAGCAATTCTCTTTTATGACACCACAAAAAACAGTTACCGAAGCAATTGACTTTCGAAGATCTGTGCGTATTTACGACGCTCAAAAACCCATAGACACCGCATTGGTTAAACAATGTATTGAGCAAGCAAGTCTAGCCCCTAACAGCAGCAATCTTCAGCTCTGGGAATTTATACACGTTAGCTCGCCAAGCCTTATTGATAAAATAGCGCCTTTGTGCTTTGATCAAAATGCTGCAAAAACCGCCCAACAATTAGTTGTGGTGGTGGTTCGAAAAGATTTGTGGAAAAAACGCGCAGCTGCCAACCTACAATACATCCATCAACTCTACCCTAAAAAAGCCAACGAAGCTCCTTCTGGTAGAGAGAAATTTGCAAAAAACTACTACCGTAAAATGATCCCGTTTGCGTACACTGATTTTCTGGGGGTTTTAGGTTTTTTCAAATACCTACTCGTACTCATTTCTGGGCTGTTTAGACCCATGTATAGAGAAGTACGCAATAAAGACATGCGTGTCGTTGCGCATAAAAGCGCTGCCTTGGCAGCACAAAATTTTATGCTAAGCATGGCTGCTATCGAATACGACACTTGCCCTATGGAAGGCTCTGACACATGGCGCGTAAAACGACTATTAAAACTTCCTCGGAAAAGTGAAATCAACATGATTATCAGCTGTGGTATTCGAGATGAAAAAGGCGTTTATGGCGATCGTTTTCGCATTCCTTTTCAGGAAATTTACACCCATATATAAAGCGACACTTATTTTTTAGGCTGTAAGATTAGTTTGTTTTTAGACGCAGCAATCTCTTCCGGATTGAGCATCATTTTTACAAATTTTCCGTCTAAATATTGCTGTGCCTGATCTTTGTAATGCGGACTCATTCGATTCCCCGACTGTCCTGTTGGTAAGATTCCTAAACTGTTCTCTACATCAGAAAAATCGATAATTCTACGTGTAGAAGGCCCTGCCATAATTTTGTAAACACCTGTACTGTCTAAATGAAACAACTGGTTGTTTATCACTTCTCTTCCGCCTACCGTTTTAAACGGCCCCACATTAAACAATTTCCTCAGCAAAGGGACTTTTCCTAAAAAATGCTCGTATTCCACAGAAGCAACACGGCTCCAAGTCCACGTATCTGAATCGCTCCCTAATTGATTTTCTAAGAACGACAGTGTGCTCTTAAAAGCATTTGTTACAATCATTTTTTTCGTTTCTTGTATACCAGAAGTGCGCATGTCATCCCACCAAATAGAGGCGTCTTTTGCAGCTTGTACCGCGAGTAGTTTCTTATGTAAACGTGTCTTTAAAAAAGGGGTAAAATGATCTTTCAATTCATCTTTATAGGTTCCTGCTAAAAACTCGTACACAAAACGGGTATAGATGGTAGCCCCAACCGATTCTTTTTGATAGGCACCATCCCATTCTTGCAATCGCTTTAATTGTTGTTTTTCTTTTTCTGACAGCGAATCCAATACAATAGCTTGCGACAAGTCTGTAATAATTTTCGGAGCCACAGAAGAGGTAACATCGTAGATCATTGTTGCCATGTCTTCTTTTGTAATGTCGTTTTTAGCCTCCAGTAAATTTACAATCCGTTTTGCCCTATCTTCGGGTAAATAATACCCAGGATACAACATGCCTGCAATAGAATCTGGTTGATTGTTTGCTGAGTACACATAATTCCACGGTGGGTTTACAGCTTGTGGGTTTTCGCTAAAATCGAGAAATTCTTCAATTTCATGAGCCCCTGAAGCGCCGTCTAACAATAACTTAGAGGATACCCCATCTTTGTATTTATACAGAGTACCCGTCGCAAACCACGCGATGTTACCTGCTGCGTCTCCGTACATAATATTAAGCCCTGGCGCATGTAATTTTGAAGCTCCTTCCTTAAAAGAGGCCAAAGAACTGGCATGCGACATATCAAAAGAAACCGTTAACAACTGGCTCTTCAATTTGGTGTAAATCCACTGCATTGCAACAGGTCGTTCCTCTTGAAATTCAGCACCTAAACCGTTCATAATAGGACCGTGTCTACTTATTTTTTGTTGATACACTGTGTCTTTTCTTCCTTTTATCCGAAGGCGTTTTTCGCGCAATTCATACGTTTGATACCCATTTGGCGTTCGATATTCCATCGCATTTGCTGGATTGTTTTTTTCAATATAAAAATCGACATCGTCGTTTTCGAACATCGTAATTCCGTAGGCATATTCCCTGTTGTGCCCTAATAAGGAAAAAGGCGTGAGTGCCAAATTAAAACCATACATTTCGTAGTCTGGCGTTTTGATGTGCGACTGGTACCAGACTGCTGGTTGTGCAAAACCAATATGCGGGTCGTTTACTAAAATTACTTTGCCATTTTTGGTCTTGTCTGCCCCAACCACCCATGAATTGCTCCCAATAAAAGGAGCGACAGGCAAGGCATCAAACAAGGCATGAATCTCTCTTGCATACCCTGCATTTACCGAACCTGTTTTGTGGTTTTTTATCAAGGTGGTTTCTGGTCCTACTGGAATTTCCAATTCAGCCAAGTATGCTGGCCCCAATGTTTCTTTAACCGATGTAAGCAAAGGGTCTGTTTTGTGAGCGATGGCAAAACTAAAAGCCATAAAGCCAAAAACATTGTACACGTCTTTTAAGGTATACAACTCTTTCTCTACGCCTACCAAGTAGAATTCTAACGGCGTAGGTCCGTTCGCTATAAATTGGTTGATTCCGTTGAGGTACGCTTGTGAAAGCTGGTACGACTCAGACAAGGTGTCCAGTTCTTTAATTGCGAGCGCAGCTGCTTCCTCGATTCCTAAACCAGAGAAAAAGACATCTGTCTTGAGTGTTTTTTCGCCAAATATTTCCGACAAGCGTCCAGGAGCAATTCTACGAATAACCTCCATCTGCCACAAACGATCTTGGGCATGTACATAGCCCAAAGTTGTATACGCATCTTTCTTATTGTTCGCCTCTATATGCGGAACTCCTGTAGCATCGTACGCCACCGTAACCGTTGATGATAAATCCGCTAATTCTAGATCTCCTTTATAGATGGGTGCTAATGATTGTAAAAAGAAATATCCGAGTACACCACTTATGAGTAAAAGAGTGGCTATAATTTTTAAACCTGTTTTAAAATGCTTCATCTGATTCCTATTTTTATCAAAGATAACATAAATTTAATTTGTATTTTTGTTCTTCCAGAAAACCACTCCTATGAAAAAAATACAAATGGTAGATCTTCAAGGTCAGTACCAACATATCAAAGAAACGGTAAACAATTCAATTCAAGAAGTTTTAAACACTTCTGCTTACATCAATGGGCCGTATGTTAAAGATTTTCAAGCCGACTTAGAAAATTACTTAGGTGCAAAACACGTAATTCCTTGTGCCAACGGTACCGACGCTTTACAAATAGCCATGATGGGCTTAGGATTGCAACCGGGAGATGAAGTAATTACTGCCGATTTCACCTTTGCAGCTACTGTAGAAGTGATTGCCTTACTCAACCTGACTCCTGTACTGGTTGATGTGGAAGCGGATGCTTTTAACATGGATATTGATGCTTTAGAAAAAGCAATTACCCCTAAAACAAAAGCCATTGTACCGGTTCATTTATTTGGACAATGTGCCAATATGGAAGCCGTTTTAGCCATTGCTAAAACACACAATTTATTTGTGATTGAAGATACTGCCCAAGCGATTGGTGCCGATTATACGTTTGCTGATGGAAGTAAACAAAAAGCAGGAACCATGGGGAATGTAGGAACTACTTCTTTTTTCCCTTCTAAAAATTTAGGTTGCTACGGAGATGGCGGTGCTATTTTTACCAATGATGACGACTTGGCTCACACCTTACGAGGGATGGTAAACCACGGCATGTACAAACGCTATTACCACGATGTAGTGGGGGTAAATTCTCGTTTAGACAGCATACAAGCAGCCGTGCTAAAAGCCAAACTGCCTTTGTTAGATAGCTATTGTGATGCGCGTAGAAAAGCCGCTGCATTTTACAGCAATGCTTTTGCCAGCAACCCGCATATTGTAACGCCTGTAATTAGCAATTTTAGCACCCATGTATTTCACCAATACACCTTGCAAATTACCAACGGAAAACGCAACGAATTGCACCAACATTTGTTAGACAACAACATTCCAAATGCGATCTACTATCCGGTGCCTTTGCACAACCAAAAAGCGTACACAGACAGTCGTTACAAGGAAAGTGACTTCCCCGTAACCAACACCTTAATAGAAACTGTTCTTTCTTTGCCAATGCATACGGAGTTAGACACCGAGCAATTGGAGCACATTACAAAAACCATACTGACTTTTATAGGCAACTAAACACGCGAACAATGGATAAGAAAAAAATACTCGTTACAGGCGGACTCGGTTTTATTGGATCACATACCGTGGTTGAGTTGCAAACCGCAGGTTTTGATGTGGTGATTGTAGACGACTTATCCAATACGTCTATTACTGTACTAAAAAGCATTACCGCCATTACAGGCATACAACCCGAATTTACGCAGTTAGATTTGCGTATCAAAAAAGACGTCACTGCTTTTTTCAACAACCATACCATTGACGGGCTTATTCATTTTGCAGCTTTTAAAGCGGTGGGCGAAAGTGTTCAAAATCCGTTAGACTACTACGAGAACAACCTCACTAGCTTGGTGTATTTACTACAAGAACTCAAAGAAAGAAAACTAGACCACTTTATTTTTAGTTCTTCTTGTACCGTGTACGGACAAGCAGACCAGTTGCCTATTACAGAAAATGCGCCTATAAAACCGGCGGAATCTCCTTACGGAAACACCAAGCAGATTGGCGAAGAAATTATAAACGACAGCTGCAATGCCTACGGCATCAATGCCATTGCTTTGCGGTATTTCAACCCGATTGGTGGCCATGAGAGTATAGAAATTGGTGAATTGCCTTTAGGCGTGCCTCAAAATTTAATTCCGTTTATCACTCAAACTGCCGCAGGGATTCGCGAAGAACTCTCCGTTTTTGGAGATGACTACCCAACGGTAGACGGTACAGCCGTAAGAGATTATATTCATGTGGTTGATTTGGCAAAAGCACACATTGCAGCCTTAGAGCGCTTACTCAATAAGAAAAACGATACCGCTTTTGAATGTTACAATGTAGGTACGGGAACAGGCACCTCTGTGCTAGAGGTTATCAAAGCTTTTGAAAAAGTCTCTGGAAAAACATTGAATTATAAAATTGTGGACAGACGCGCTGGCGATATTACTGCTGCATATGCCGATACCACGCTGGCCAACAAAGCCTTGCAATGGAAAACAACACACACTTTAGAAGAAGCCTTACTAAGTGCTTGGCAATGGCAGTTGAAACAAGGATAGTCTCTTTTTTCTTTTTTTCAACCTCTTTAGCAAGCAAAGAAATCTCAATACTATGCTTATGAAATCTCTAAAAAAAATTCTAAAAACGTTCCTACTAAGTATTGGACTATTCGCGGTTTTAATTGCTGTTTTATTTGTCCATAGAGATATTCCTGTACATGAATTAAAAGAAGTCTATGCCGCTTCTCCTTCTGCTTTTATAACGATGGATGGCATGGATGTGCACTATCGAGATGAAGGAAATCTATCAGACAGCATTCCTATTGTTTTGATTCATGGAACCGGAGCTAGTTTACACACGTTTAACGATTGGGCATCAGCTTTAAAAAAAGAGCACAGAGTTCTT
>Ga0209035_10000254_pt1 | contig 21564 bp, 20 predicted proteins | sample MarorgKNORR_S2LV_6_FD_188220 | JGI IMG/M metagenome (GOLD analysis project Ga0209035, IMG submission 188220) | Marine microbial communities from the Southern Atlantic Ocean, analyzing organic carbon cycling - AAIW_A/KNORR_S2/LV (SPAdes) (version 2) | ecosystem: Environmental > Aquatic > Marine... | reverse complement strand
TACGATAAAAGTTTTAATGGATATGGGAAATATAGGTGATACAATCTCTTTTGAAATGGCGAATGTGTTACAAGGCTTACCTCAGTACCTGGCAGCTATTGGAATGTCAGTATCTCAAAGTGTTATCAATCTATTTATACCTTCTGGAAGTGGACAAGCACTGGCAACATTACCCGTAATGATTCCGTTAGGAGAAGTTTTAGGTTTAACAAGGCAAACGACAATTTTAGCTTTTCAAATTGGTGATGGAGTTACAAATATGGTAAACCCAACATTGGGAGGTTTAATTGCAATGCTCAGTATGTGTAGAGTTCCATTAGATAGGTGGTTTAAATTTATATTACCAGTTGTAATAGCCATTCTTGTAGTTTCTTGGATCGTATTAATTTTCGCAACATATTCAAATTATTAAAATGACAGCAAAAGAAATCTTGACCAAATTGGTAAGTTATGATGTGTTAAGCACTCAAAATAATTTAGAATTGGTAAATTGGATAGGCAACTATATCAACTCGCTTGGAGTTGAAGTTACCTATATATATAATAAAGATAAAACACAAGCTTCATTGCATTGTAGAATCGGTCCTGAAGTAGATGGAGGAGTGATTTTGTCTGGTCATACAGATGTTGTTCCAGTAAAAGGACAGCCTTGGAACACCAACCCTTTTAAACTAACAGAAATAGAAGGAAAACTCTATGGTAGAGGAGCTTGTGATATGAAAGGGTATTTAGCTTGTTTTTTATCCGTTTTACCAGTAATGATAGAGTCGAAATTGAAAAGGCCCATTTATTTCGCAATTTCTTATGATGAAGAAATAGGGTGCTTAAGAGCTCCAGAACTAGCAGCACACATGAATAGTTATTATATTGAACAACCAAAATATGCGATTATTGGTGAACCTTCAATGTTACAGCCTATTGTTGGTCAAAAAGGAATTTTATATGTGAAAACTGAAGTAAATGGAAGTCAAGGTCATAGTAGTAGAATAGAAAAAGAAGTGAGTGCTATTCATGAAAGCACTCGTTTAATTTTGTGGCTAGAAAATAAAATGAAAGAGTTAGCAGCTTTAACTCAAAATGACAAGTTTTTACCACCGTATTCTACGTTGCATGTTGGTAAGTTTAATGGAGGGATTGCAACCAATGTAGTTGCTGCAAAAGCTGTTTTTGAATGGGATGTTCGCTCTATTCCAGAAGATAAAATAGAAGATATTTTAAATGATTTTGAAACGTATTGTGAAGAATTAGAAAATGAAAAACAGCAATTGTTTCCAGACTTTAAAATTGTAATCACTAAACTACACCCTATTGTTCCTGGTTTATTAACCAGTGAGAAATCTTCAATAGTGGGTTTTATGAATAAAGTAATTGAGAATAAAAAACTAGGTTATGTCGCATACGCAACAGAAGCCGGTCAATTTGCTGAAGCTGGATTTGAAAGTATTATTTGTGGGCCAGGTTCTATAGAGCAAGCTCATAGAGCAAATGAATTTGTGTCTGTTAAACAATTAGATTTATGTGTAAAAATGATTGAAAATATAGTTAAAGAATTAAGTAAGTAAACTTATTTTTACACCATGAAGTATCGACAATTAACCAAAGAGCAATTTGAATCATTACATCAAGAATTTGCACATTTTTTAGCTTCGCAAAAAATAGATGTAAAAGAATGGAAGCAAATCAAAAAAGAAAAACCGGATGTAGCAGAAGAAGAGATGGGTGTTTTTTCTGATGTGGTTTGGGATGATGTTCTGACAAAAACCAATTTTTTAGAGCATTTTTCTAAGCAAAGTATCAATTTGTTTAAATGTGAAGAAAGCCAACTCCGTAGAGTTTTTGTAAAAATAAACAAAGACATCAACTTGCTTGAAAAAGAAGGCTATGAGTGGTTGTTATCAAACCCTGCGGATGACTCGGTTGAGTACTTTACAGGTGCAAAGCCGTATGCAAAAGAAAGAAATATTGAGCTTTTTGAATTGATAGAAAAAGGCAGTGTCATTTCTAAAGGAGAATTGTTTGAATATTTTAATCAACTAGTATCTTAAGAAGTTTATCGGTTCCCACACTTGCAACTTCAGGAATAATTGTTAGATGATTGAATTGATTTTTAGAAATTGATGGTTTTGGATCAATAAAGTAAATAGGAATATTGGGCTGTATAAAGTCGACCAAGCTTGCAGCAGGATATACTTGCATCGAAGTACCAATAATTACTAGAATATCAGCTTTCATAGTTATTTCTACCGCTTTCTCTAATAAGGGAACTTCTTCTCCAAACCAAACAATATGTGGCCTTAGCTGAGAGCTTTCTTCACAGACGTCACCTAGTATTAGATCTGTTTTCCAATCATACACCAAATTTTCGTTAGAAGTACTTTTCACTTTTAAAAGCTCGCCATGAATGTGAAGAATATTGTTGCTCCCAGCACGTTCGTGTAAATCATCTACATTTTGAGTAATGATTGCTATATTAAAAAAACGTTCTAATGTAACGAGATTCAAATGTGCTTTATTGGGTTTAACGGTTAATAACTGCCGCCTTCTTTGATTATAAAAGTCCAACACCAACTCAGGGTTCTCTTTAAAACCTTCTGGAGAAGCAACTTCCATGATATCATGACCTTCCCATAAACCGTCAGCATCTCTAAATGTTTTTAGTCCGCTTTCGGCACTAATTCCTGCTCCCGTTAACACCACCAGTTTTTTCATTACTATTAGAATTTCAATGCTAAAATATGATTTTTATGGTATGTTTGTGAATAAACATATGTGTTAGCATGATTGATGAGAAATTTCTTAACTACTTAGAAGGATATGTAAGTGACAAGCGTAAAGCTACTTTTCAACGTGTTTTAGACGAGCGTACACGGCATTTTACAGTGGTATTGGAAGACATTTACCAACAACATAATTCGAGCGCCGTTATAAGAACTTGTGACATCTTTGGAATTCAAGATGTACATGTGATCGAAAATAAATATTCCAACAAAGTTTCTCGGCATGTTGCAAAAGGTTCTCAAAAGTGGTTGAGTTTTCATCGGTATAAAAATGAAGCCTCAAATACCGAAAATTGTTTACAGCACTTGCGAGAAAATGGATATCAAATTATAACGACCACACCGCATAATGAATCTTGTCTGTTGTATAATTTTGATATTACAAAAAAGTCTGCTTTTGTTTTTGGAGTAGAAAAAGAAGGTGTTTCTGAGTACACCATGCAGCAATCAGATGGTTTTTTAAAAATACCAATGGTAGGTTTTACAGAGAGTTTAAATATTTCTGTTGCCGCCGCAATCATTTTACAAGAGGTTACGACAAAATTGAGAAATTCAAACTTAGATTGGAAGTTGTCTGAAACTGAAAAAGAAAATCTCTATGCTGAGTGGATACAAAAATCAATTAAGAGCATCAAGAAAATTACTGATCGGTATCATTTAGAAGCATCAAAGTAGCAGCTATTTCTTAATTGTATTCTCATAGATTTTAATCCATTGCTGTGGCGTCATTTTTTTGGAGAGTTCTTCAATTAATTGATAGGGAATAGCATCCATTTTTTTAAATCGAATACAGCTTTTACCCATATCCAATTTACGCTTACTATGTTTTGGGTATTCCGTTGTAAACCATTCAAGTAATTTAGGGTTTGAATAGATTCCCGCATGATAGAGTGCTATAAAATTTTTCTGAGAGGCAAGATTGATAAAAGGCAAAGGCAATTTGGTGTCACAATGATAACCAGCTGGATATAAACTATGCGGAACTACAAAACCGATCATATTATAACTGATTTGCTCTGAAAACCCTTTAGGCAAATGCTTGTTTAAAATTGTACGTAGCTTTTTGATAGCAGGCTTACGGTCTTCAGGTAGTTGATTGATATATTCATCAACGGTAGTTGCATCGTATTTCATCTTGTTTTTTGGTTTTATATTACTAATTTAGAAATAATATCGATTGTGTCAAGCACCTGTCCAACTATTTCTTAATTTTAGAGATGCTTTTATACAATAAATAGATCATCATATGAAAGAAGTTGAAGTTTATATTCATAAAAAACAGCATTGGAAATCTGAACTGGAATTGCTTAGAGAGACAATATTAGGATTACAGTTAGACGAAACTATTAAATGGGGAGCACCCGTGTATGTTCATAAAAACAAAAATATTGTTGGACTTACTGCATTTAAAAATTATGTTGGATTGTGGTTTTTTCAAGGAGGAACGCTAAAGGACAACCAAAAAGTTTTAGTGAATGCTCAAGAAGGAAAGACAAATGCAATGCGTCAATGGCGATTTTCTTCCATTGATGAAATTGACACGAAGTTGGTGATTGCTTATGTGAAAGAGGCTATTGCAAATCAAGAAAGCGAAAATAGTATCAAGCCAAAGGAAAAAAACACCAAACCCTTAGTCATTCACAAATTATTTAAACAAGAACTAGATAATAACAATGAGCTATTAAAGCAGTTTGAAGGATTTAATTTAACGAAGAAAAGAGAATTTACTGAATATATTTCTGAAGCCAAAAGAGAAGAAACACAGCTTAAAAGGTTGCAAAAAATTATTCCAATGATTTTAATAGGAATAGGACTGTATGATAAATACAAAAATTGTTAATTATCAATGGTTGAAAAGACCTTTATTTGATAAAAACCTTTTCAATTGTAGATGTTGAATCACAGCGAACAATCCATAAATCAATATCTCTATTCTTATATTTTCCTTCAATCATATATTTAGCACAGGGTTTTTCACGCTGTCTGCTTTTGCTAAAATTGACATCTCCTTTTTCTAAGATGTAATTGATGGCAATTGTATCAAGGTTGTTATTTGCTAAAACAGCTTGTGCTTCTTGAGAATATATTTTATGTCTGATGCGTATTGTTTTTAACGTACGAGCGTCCATTCCATAATCAAAAGTCACTTTTTTCTGCTTCCAGAAAAACGAAACAGCAATTGCACCAAGAGAGAACCCTATCAAATAATACCCAGTTCGTTTTAACAAATCCATTCTTTTAATTTAAGAGCTGCAAAAATACATTTATTTTAGGAGTTATTGTGGGGTAGCGATGTATTTAAAAAACTATCTTATCAAAGAGAAATTTCCTCGGAATAGGGTTGGGACATCATTAAATAATAAGGTAACTTTAAACCAATAATCTGTAGAAGGAACAGGTTTTCCATTGTAAATTCCATCCCATCCTGAACTTGCAGGAGAGATTTTTTTCAGTAACATTCCGTATCTGTCGTAAATATGAATAACGGCATCTTCTTGCTGTTTTATATCAGGAATGTTCCAAGTATCATTGATTCCATCAGTATTTGGAGTAAAAAACTTTGGGTAATCAATCATTTTGAATTTCATTATTAAATTTCCACAAATAGCAGTAATATCTCGTATGGTAACAATATGTGTTCCAGCACTTATATTATAAAACTTATTACTAGTTTGATAAGTGCCATCATCTAATTTGAATTCATAAACCCCAAGCCCTTCTTCAATAAAATCTACACGTATACTGTTATTATTTACAAAAGGGGCACTCGTAAAAATAATGGTAGCTTTTGGGCTAGACGCGATCACTTCCACTTGTGTAGGCTTGTAATTACATTCATTGCGAACATCTGGAGTTAATTTTATGGTTTCTACCGTATAAGTACCTTCTTCAGTTGCTGCATAATTAACTCCTGTACCCACCAGCGCATTGTTAAAATACCAATTAACAGTATAAGCAAGTGGATCTAAACCAGAACTCAATTTTGCGGCTCTTGTTGTAATTCCTGTATCATAATCAACACAAATAACACCTCCTGAAATAGTTAGATCTCGCAGCGGATATATAAATATTTTAAATTTTTTTTCATCCACACAAGTTGAATTGTCTGTTGCTGAAGCGTGAACATAGACCGTATAAGTTCCCGGAGTATTGTAGGTGTAAGAAGCTGTATCTATTTTGTCAACTCCATTAGGTAGTCTGTAATACCCAACAGTAGCACCATTTAATGTATAATCAGGTAAGGTATAATTATCACATTTTTTTATATCCATAAAGTTTGGTAAGCTAGGTGTTGTAGAAATGGTAACGGTAAAATCATTTTCATCATCACAAAAGAAACGCATTCCATTTTGCCCATATACATATACGTATTGAGTTGTTGTAATAGATTCTCCTGCATTTAGTTTCGTCCCATTTCCTCCAGATTCTGTATAATAATTTCCGTTTGTTAATACTGGTAGTACATAGCTGTCACAAGCAAGAACATCATCAGGAGCATCTACAGAGATTCCCAAAATATCTACAGTAAAAAAGTTTTCGTTTGTACAGGTTGTTAAATCATTATGTTTATTGTAAATATAAATGAGCTGCTTGCTAGATATTACATCTCCTGCATTTAGTTTCGTCCCATTTCCTCCAGATTCTGTATAATAATTTCCGTTTGCTAATACTGGTAGTACATACGGATCACAACTAAATATATCTGTAAAATTATCAACCAAAGGCAGTGGTCGAAAAGTTAAGGTAAAACTACTTTCATTAGAGCATAAAGTACCTTTATTGTTGATATAAATAGTTTGTGGATTCGCAATCACATCACCAGGAAATAATTGGATTCCTAATCTGTCGGGCTGGGTAAAATAGTTTCCATTTGTAAGAGCGGGTAAGGTAAATGAATCATTTATACAGAGCGTAATATTGTTTAATTGATCAACTTCAGGTAAGGGGACAATGGTAAGGTCAAAAGATGTATTAGTGGTACAATTAGGGCTTGTACTTGTATTTACATATATATAAATTGTTTGTGAAGTTGTTAATACCGTTCCTTCAGAAAGTAAATTACCTTCGCCAGAGGAGGCAGTATAATAGTTTCCAATAGGCAATGCTGGCAAGGAATATCGATCACATACTGTAAGATCAATAAAAGTGTCTTTAACAATAGTAATGCTAAAGGAACTCTGATTCGCACAATTACCATTGTTGGTGTAGATATATATACTTTGTGATGTGGTAATGACATCTCCTGTATTTAATAAATTTCCAGAAGCGTTGCTTCCGGTATAATAATTCCCATTTGTTAAAGGGGGTAGTGTATACGTATCACAAGTAATTACATCTGTGGGCTGGTCAACTTCTGGTGTTGGAAAAATAACGATAGAAAAGGCTTTGTCGGTACAGATTGTTCCATTAATTTCTGAATAAAAATAAATGGTTTGACTTGTAGTTATAGTTGTACCATTTGAAATGACACTTCCTGTTCCATTCGGACCATTTGCTGCGGTGTAAAAATTTCCAAAATAAGGATTGACTACTGTAAATTCCCTGCAATACTGTGTTGAAATTATATATTCATCAATCAAAGTAATTGTAAAACTAGACTCATTTGTACAGTTATTGGCATTTGTACTATAGATATAATAAGTGCCTGAATTACTAATAGTGTCACCAGCTTGTAATATAAACCCTGTGCCATTTGGCCCTGTGTAATAGTTTCCATTATTGATTGGTGGTAAGATATAGCTGCTACATTCAAGTACATCTGCTAATTGATCTACAGAAGCCGTAGAGCTTATGGTAATTGAAAAATCTACAACATCATAACAATCATTGTTTAAGTTGCTTTGCATTCGTACCCAAATAGAGGTTATATTGGGATTTAGAGGTACTGTAAAATTGTTAGGTGATGCAATTGCATTTATATTGTTTTGTGCATCAGACAATGAAGTAAAGTATAAAAATGAAAGGTTTGCAGCATTTTGCCCATTGAGGATTTGATTTTCAACAGCACTGGGTAAATTTATCGTATTGTTCGATTCACAAATAGTAATATCACCTGGTTTTGTTGCTGTAATAGCAGTGAGTTTTAATTCAAAACTAGACAAGGAATTACACAAGATATTGGTTGCTTTGTCTTTTAGTTTTAGATAAATGGTTTGATTCCCCTGACTTTGATATGCTGGTAATACACTTTTATCAATGGAGTTGTTATTTGTTACATCAGTTAAAGAGGCGTAATAATTAATTTCATAAATATTCGTGTCGACTCCTAAATTGCTTTCATTATTTAAGGTCAAATCATACGTGATCATACCGCCAATATCACAGGAAAATAAATCATTGGGAGTGTTTACTTGCAGTTCACTAATAATAATTTGATCTGTCAATATACACCCTTGATTATTTGTTGCTATAACTTCATAGGTGCCAGAAGTATTTACTATAATTGAAGAATTTGTTTCATTTGAAATAAGTACTCCGTTTTTTTTCCAAGTATGCGTATATAAATTGGTCTCTAACTCGGTAGTTATTGTAGTTTGATTACAAATAGTTTTGTCTGGCCCTAAATTCAAAGCAGTTGTAAAACTTCCTGCGGCTAAAAACACAGCAGAATCATAATCCGAATCATTATAATCACCAATAACAAGTTTAATTTTATAAGCTCTGTTTGGTATAATCGTAGCTGAAGCATTCATTACAACTGTATAGCCTCGCATATTCAAAGCAGTATTAGAACCAACGGTATTATAGGTGTCAAACAAATTAGGGTTTATGGAGGTACAGGATGAATTATATGCATTGTTTCTAATGTCTTTGACAGAAATAGGCGTATTGGTATTAGGAATTACAGCCAAATTTGTTGTGGTATTGGTAGTCAGATCCGTTAATAAAAAGGCAAATACATCACTAAATCCGCATTGAAACTCCCCATATTCATTGGATGCGAATAAGAAATTAAAATTAAAATCTGACGTAGGAGACACAAAATCAAATTCTAAGTATGCAACATCTGTTATGGTTGAATTCTGACCAGAGCTATTACTGATTGCTTGTAATTGCGGATCTCCATTTGTAGATACTTGACTACTTAAATTACTATTTGTGTAGGCACCTTGACTATACGTTGCAATTCCACTTCTAATGATAACCCCCTCAAAAATAGGAAAATCAGCATTGTTTTTATGAAAATAAGCGACGGATTTATCAGAAGAAATAGACGTGTTCGAAATTTGAGTACAAGGGTTTGGTGCTAATAATTTAGCCAATTGTTCTGAATTATAGCTAGTGTCATCTACAACAATTGTTTGCGCATTTACATGCAAACTAATAATTGTAAAAATTAAAAGAAATGAGGTTTTAAAGAAGCTGTTTTTAAGAGGTAATATTTCTTTCATTTTCAGAGGAAATATTTTTTATTTCATATTAAATAATCAACAAATTGATGTCTCTAAAGGGCAAGTCAAACCAATCAGCAATAGTTTTACTGGTTAAAATTCCGTGATAAAAATACATGCCATTTCGCAAGCTTTTATCAAATCTAGCAGAATTTTCAAAGCCGCCTTCTTCAGCAATATTCAATAAATAAGGCGTAAATATATTGCTAATAGATACGGATGCTGTTCTTGCATATCTTGAAGGAATATTAGGTACGCAATAGTGCGTTACTCCATGTGCATCAAATGTTGGATTGCTATGTGTGGTTACTTTCGAAGTTTCAAAACAACCACCTCGGTCAATGCTTACATCAACAATTAAAGCGCCGTCTTTCATTTGCTCTACCATGGCTTCTGTTACTAAAATTGGAGAACGGTTTTTACCACGAATGGCTCCAATCGCTACATCACAACGCATCAATGCTTTTGTTAGTGTTTTTGGCTGAATGGTTGATGTATAAATTGGGGTATGTAATACGTGTTGTAATTTTCTAAGCTTGGTAATTGAGTCATCAAAAACCTTTACGCGCGCTCCTAAACCCAACGCAGAACGAGCGGCAAATTCTCCAACCGTTCCAGCACCAATAATTACAACATCTGCTGGAGCAACACCGCCAATATTTCCTAGTAATAATCCGTTTCCGTTATTGCTATTACTCAACAATTCTGCGGCGATTAAAATAGAAGCGGTACCTGCAATTTCACTCAATGATTTTACAATAGGATACACACCATGGTCATCTTTTATATAATCAAAAGCAACAGCGGTAATTCGCTTTTTGGCAAGGATTTCGAAATATTTTTTTGTTTGTGTTTTTAGCTGCAATGAAGAAAGTAAAATACTTTGTGGATTGATCAGCTTAATTTCATCTAGTGATGGCGGAGCAACCTTTAAAACGATGGTACAGCCAAAAGCTTCTTCTACATTGTAAGATACCTTTGCGCCAGCATCTGCATATTCTTTATCACTAAAATTAGCTGCTTTACCAGCGCCAGTTTCTACAACAATTCGGTGTCCATGTGCTGTAAGTGCTGCAACTGCATCTGGAGTTAAACAAACGCGTTTTTCTTCAAAATGGGTTTCTCTAGGCAGCCCAATAAATAACTCTCCTTTTTGTTTTTTAACTTCTAGCATTTCTTCTTGCGGAAGTAATTCTTCTTTACTAAACGGAGAGTGTTGGCTCATGAGTGATTTTTTAGTTGAATGTTTCGCTCACCATTTTCTGTTATTTTGATGTAAATTTTGGTAGCGTCTATTGGTAGTAAATTTACAATATTTTCTGGCCATTCTATAAAAGACCATACATCATTATAAAAATAATCTTCGATTCCCATATCATAGGCTTCAATTTCATTTTCTATTCTGTAGAAATCAAAATGATACACAATTTCTGAATTTTTGGTCAGATATTCATTTACCAAAGAGAACGTGGGCGAGTGGGCAACATCTACAATGCCCAATTCTTTGCAGAGTTCTTTAATTAGCGTGGTCTTACCAACACCCATTTCACCATAGAATAATAATTTCTTATTCGTTGTTGCTTTTATTATTTCTTTGGCAATTTGGTTGATGTTTTCTATGGTATAGTTTCTGTTCATGTTTTACAAAGGTAAAAGGATAAAACCAAAATATGGTGAAGCATTTCATTCTCTTTTGAAAATTTATTTTGGATCATAGATTGCACAAGGAATGATCATTTCTTCTAGCGAAATTCCTCCGTGCTGATAGGTGTTTTTAAAATATTTTACAAAATGATTGTACTTGTTTGGATAGGCAAAAAACAGGTCTTCTTTCGCGAAAACAAAAGAGCTATTGATACTGCTTGAAGGCAAAAAAATGTCTTTTGGATTCCGAACCGCATACACGTCTTTTTCTTCATATGACAAGCTTCTTCCTGTTTTGTAGCGTAAGTTTGAGCTGATGTTTTTATCTCCAATTACTTTGCTGGGTGTTTTACAGTTAATGGTTCCATGATCTGTAGTAATGATTAACTTTTGTCCTAATTTTTGTGCTTTCTGGATGATTTCAAACAAGGGCGAATTTTGAAACCAACTTACCGTTAAAGAGCGATATGCCTTATCATCGCCAGAGAGCTCTTTGATGACTTCCATTTCTGTTTTTGCATGCGATAGCATGTCCACAAAATTATACACCACAACGGTCAAGTTATTCTGTTTGGTCGCATTGTAATTATCGGCCAATTCTTTTCCGTTTTTAAGATTGGTTATTTTGTAATATTCATGTTTAATGTCTAGGTTCAAACGCTTAATTTGGGTGGATAAAAATTCGTTTTCAAACAAGTTTTTACCACCTTCATCCACATCATTTTTCCAATACTTCGGATACATTTTTTCCATTTCTGAAGGCATCAATCCAGAGAAAATGGCATTACGAGCATATTGTGTTGCTGTTGGAAGGATACTGAAATAGGAGTGTTCTTCTGCTTTTTTATAATGATTGTTTAAGAAAGGCTCTAGAATTCGAAATTGATCTAAGCGCAAATTGTCAATAACCACCAATAAGGTTCCTTGATCTTTACTTAAATGTGGAAACACATAATCCTTAAGCAATGTATGTGAAAATGTTGGTTTCTCATCTGTTGTAAAAAAGTCTTCATAATTTTTTTTAATGAACTTAAAAAATAAACTATTTGCTTCGTTTTTTTGACTTTCCAAAATGCTTAACATTCCTGTATCGTCAATATTCTCTAGTTCTAATTCCCAATGCACTAATTTTTTGTACACGTCAATCCATTCTTCATAGCTGTTGACCATTGCCAAATCCATGGAGATTTTTCTAAATTCTTGTTGATAGTTAGACGTTGTTTTTTCAGAGACCAATCTCGAATGATCTAAATTCTTTTTTAAGCTTAATAATAGTTGATTCGGATTTACGGGTTTGATTAAATAATCAGCAATTTTAGATCCAATTGCTTCTTCCATAATATATTCTTCCTCGCTTTTAGTAACCATTACTATAGGAAGGTTTACATGCTTTTGTTTAATTTCAGATAAGGTTTCTAAGCCTGAAATTCCAGGCATATTTTCATCTAAAAAAACAATGTCAAAACTAGTTTCATCAACCAAATCAATGGCATCAGCTCCGTTTGTACATTTGGTAATCGTGTAATTTTTTTGTTCTAAAAACAGAATATGTGGTGTTAATAAATCAATTTCATCATCTACCCATAAAACTTCTATTTTTCTCATAGTAACCTCTTATTTAACGCTTCTTGCGAATGTATTTAAAAACTTTCGACTTTAAAACTATTGGTTTTAAAACTTTCTTATATTTGTTTGCACTAAATAGCAACTATTGAACACAAACAAACTTAAAATACTTAACGACCCAATTTACGGTTTTATTACGATTCCGAATACTTTAATTTTTGACATTATCGAGCATCCGTTTTTTCAACGTTTACGTCGTGTTAGCCAAATGGGTTTTTCTAATTTGGTATATCCTGGCGCAAACCATACACGTTTTCATCATGCAATAGGGTGTATGCACTTAATGCAAAAAGCGGTAAGTGTATTACAGTTTAAGGGAGTAGAAATTTCTGAAGAGGAAGCAAATGCACTTTATATTGCCATCTTATTACATGATATTGGACATGGAGCTTTTTCACATGCGCTTGAAAATAGTATTGTAAAAGGAATTAGTCATGAAGAAATTTCTTTAAAATTTATGAAATCGTTGAACAAACAATTTGACGGCGCATTGACCTTGGCAATTCGTATTTTTGAAGAAAAATACCATAGAAAATTTTTCAATCAGTTGATTTCTAGTCAGCTAGATATAGATCGGTTAGACTATTTAAAAAGAGATAGTTTTTATACAGGAGTTACAGAGGGCAATATAAGCTCAGATAGATTAATTGCAATGATGACCGTTGTGAATGATGAACTACTTATTGAGAAAAAAGGAATTTATTCAGTTGAAAAATTTTTGATAGCGCGAAGATTGATGTATTGGCAAGTATACTTGCACAAAACAGGTTTACTTGCAGAGAATATGCTGGTTAAAGTATTGCAGCGTGCAAAAGAATTGGCATTGTTAAATACCGAATTACCATCTACAAAAGCATTGCATTATTTTTTATACAATCAAATCACAGAGGTGAATTTTACAGAAGAAACATTGCAGGTTTTTTCTACCTTAGATGATTATGATATATTATCTGCTATTAAAGACTGGACACAGCATTCAGACGTGGTATTGTCTACACTTTCTCAGATGATTGTCAACCGAAATTTACTGAAAATAGAATTGCAAAACGAACCTTTTTCTGATTCAGAAATGAAAGCATATAAAAGTAAATTATCTGATCAACTCAAGGTGGATGAAAACTTGATGCACTATTTTGTTTTTAGCGGTACAATTTCTAATCAGGCCTATACAACTAAAGAGCCTATTAAGATTGTATACAATGATGGAAAAATAGAAGATATTGTTCAGGCATCAGACCAATTAAATTTACAAGCCTTGACAAAACCGGTAAAGAAGTATTACCGTTGTTATCCGAAGAAAATGTTATTAGAGGATTCATAAGTTTTTTCATACTTTTGCAGTCAATGAAATTTACAGCTCAACAAATAGCAGAAATTTTAGAAGGAGATATTGTTGGAAACCCAAATGAAGAGGTTTCTAAACTTTCTAAGATAGAAGAAGGTGAAAAAGGAAGTCTTACTTTTTTGTCCAATCCAAAGTACAATCCTTATCTGTATAAAACAAAAGCTTCTGTAGCTATTGTAAACAAAAGTTTTGTTTTGGAAAAAGAAGTGAAAACTACATTGATTAAAGTGGATGATGCGTATACTTCTTTTTCGAAATTGCTAGAATTTTATGATCAAGTAAAAAACAATAAATTAGGTAGAGAAGAGCCACATTATATTGCTGAGGGTTCAAAAGTAGGAGTAAATGAATATCTTGGTGCTTTTTCATATATTGGAAAAAATGTAGTAATCGGAGATGATGTAAAAATTTATCCGAATGTATATATCTGTGACAATGTTGTTATCGGAAATAATTGTACCTTTTTTGCAGGAGCAAAAATTCATTCAGAAACTCAAATTGGAAATAACTGTGTGATTCATGCAGGTGCAATTGTTGGGTCAGACGGTTTTGGATTTGCACCAGCTAAAGACGGTACGTATAAAAAAATACCACAAATAGGAAACGTTATCATCGAAGATAATGTAGATGTTGGTGCCGCAACTACTATAGATAGAGCAACAATGGGGTCTACAATTATTAGAGAAGGTGTAAAGCTAGACAACCAAATACAAATTGCACACAATGTAGAAATTGGTAAACATACTGTTGTTGCAGCGCAGACAGGAATTGCAGGCTCCGTTAAGGTTGGTGAAAATTGTATGATTGGTGGTCAAGTAGGAATTTCAGGACATATTGTTATTGGGAATAATGTGAAAATTCAAGCGCAATCTGGAGTTATAAAAAATTTAAAAAATGACGTGGTCGTTAAAGGAACACCTGCATTTTTACATTCAGATTTCAATAAATCGTATGTGTATTTCAGGAATTTACCTAAAATAGTATCGAGCTTAAATCAAATAGAAAAAAATATAAATACTCAAAGTAAAGATTAATGAGTAAACAACAAAAAACAATACAGAAAGAAGTGAGTTTGTCTGGTGTAGGATTACACACAGGTAAACCAGTAAAAATGACTTTTAAACCTGCGCCTGAAAACCACGGGTTTGCCTTTATGCGTGTAGATTTAGAGGGGAGTCCAATAATTGAAGCGAAAGCAGAGTATGTTACAAATACTCAAAGAGGGACAACTATTGAAAAAAATGGCGTTCAAATTTTAACATCAGAACATGTGCTTGCCGCTGCGGTAGGTTTAGATATTGACAATCTATTGATAGAAATTAACGCTGCCGAACCACCAATTATGGACGGTTCTTCAAAGTTTTTTATAGAAGCTTTGGAAAAAGGCGGAATTAAAGAGCAAGATGTTGAAATTCAAGAATACATTGTAAAAGAGGTCATCAGTTATAAAGATGAGCTTACAGGAAGTGAGATTATTTTAATGCCTGCAGATGAATATCAAATAACAACAATGGTTGATTTTGGCACCATGATATTGGGAACCCAAAACGCTACCTTAGATACCATTTCTGATTTTAAAGAGGAAATCGCAAATGCAAGAACATTCAGTTTCTTACATGAAATAGAGATGTTACTTGAAAACGATTTGATTAAAGGAGGAGATTTGAACAATGCTATTGTATATGTAGATAAAGAATTGTCTGATGAGACAATGGGAAAATTAAAAAACGCATTTAAGAAAGATAATATTTCGGTAAGTCCAAATGGGATTTTGGACAATCTAACGTTGCACTGGGCAAATGAAGCTGCAAGACATAAACTGTTAGATGTTATTGGAGATTTAGCATTGACAGGAATTCGCATTAGAGGAAAAGTAATTGCAAACAAACCAGGGCATTTAGTAAATACTCAATTTGCAAAAAAATTAGCAAAAATCATTAAAACAGAAAAACGCAATAAAGTACCACATTACGACTTAAACTTACCGCCTTTGATGGACATCCATCAAATTATGGAAGTATTGCCTCACAGGCCTCCATTTTTGTTAATTGATAGGATTATAGAATTGTCTGGAACTCACGTAGTAGGAATGAAAAATGTAACAATGAATGAACCTTATTTTCAAGGTCATTTTCCTGGAGCTCCAGTAATGCCAGGAGTACTTCAGATTGAAGCAATGGCGCAATGTGGAGGGATTTTAGTATTGAGTACAGTGCCGGATCCAGAAAATTATTTGACGTATTTTATGAAAATGGACAATGTCAAGTTCAAACAAAAAGTATTGCCTGGAGATACCTTAACGTTTAAGTGTGAATTGATATCGCCAATACGAAGAGGAATTTGTCATATGCAAGCCTACGGGTATGCCAATGGAAAAATAGTTGCAGAAGCAGAATTAATGGCTCAAATTGCAAAAAAACCTTAAATTATGAACCAACCGTTAGCGTACATACATCCTCAGGCAAAAGTTGCAAGAAATGTAGTGGTAGAACCTTTTACAACCATTAATAACAATGTAACAATTGGCTCTGGAACTTGGATTGGATCTAATGTAACCATTATGGAAGGAGCTCGAATTGGTAAAAATTGTCGGATTTTTCCTGGAGCAGTTATTTCAGCAATTCCACAAGATTTAAAGTTTGAAGGAGAGGATTCTCTTACGGTTATTGGAGATGAAACTACGATACGAGAATGTGTTACTGTAAATAGAGGTACAAATGCTTCTGGAAAAACAGTGATTGGAAACAATTGTCTAATTATGGCAACTTCACATATTGCACATGATTGTGTGATCGGAGATTATTCTATCATCGTAAATGGAGTCGCACTTGCTGGTCATGTGATTATTGGTAAGCATGCGGTTATTGGTGGATTGGCAGCAGTACATCAATTTATTCATATTGGAGATCATGCAATGATTTCTGGAGGATCGCTCGTACGAAAAGATGTTCCGCCTTATACAAAAGCGGCAAAAGAACCTTTGTCGTATGTTGGTATCAACTCCATTGGATTGAGAAGAAGAGGTTTTTCATCTGAAAAAATTAGCGAAATTCAAGAAATCTATAGAACACTGTATCAAAAAAATTACAACAATACACAGGCGTTGGAAATTATTGAAGCTGAAATGGAAGCAACGCCAGAAAGAGATGAAATTACCTTGTTTATCCGTAATTCACAAAGAGGAATTATGAAAGGATATTCTGCAGGGTAATAAAAATTTTAATACATACGATACTAAAAGAAACAATAACGAATAATGGCAACAACATCTGATATCAGAAATGGATTGTGTATAAAATACAATAATGACATTTATAAAGTAATAGAATTTTTACATGTAAAACCTGGAAAAGGTCCTGCATTTGTAAGAACAAAATTAAAAAGTGTAACCAACGGAAAAGTAATTGACAATACATTTCCTGCAGGAAGAAAAATTGAAGATGTTCGGGTGGAAACACAAAAATTTCAATACCTGTATGCTGATGGAGACTTGTATAATTTTATGAATGTACAAGATTACAATCAAATAGCCTTGCAAAAATCAGTGTTAGATGCTCCAGGTTTATTAAAAGAAGGAGAAGTTGTAACAATTGTAATAAATTCTGAAGATGAGATGCCGCTGTCTGTTGACATGCCGCAAAGTGTTGTTTTAGAAGTCATACAAACGGAGCCAGGTTTAAAAGGAAACACCGCAACGAATGCAACAAAACCAGCTATTGTTGAGTCTGGGGCAACAGTAAATGTACCTTTGTTTATCAATGAAGGAGATAAAATTAAAGTTGAAACTACAAAAGGAACATATCAAGAGCGCGTAAAAGAATAATTCAGTTTTAGCTTTTTATTCTAGCGAAATGAGGAATACTTTTTATGAAATTTAGCCAAACACAAACCTTACAACAAATTGCTTCTTTACTAAAAGTTGATTTTGTTGGTGATGCCAATTTTTCAATTACTGGGATTAATGAAATTCACGTTGTAGAAAAAGGAGATATTGTTTTTGTAGACCATCCAAAGTATTATGATAAAGCGCTAAAATCTGCTGCAACTACTATTTTAATTAATAAATTAGTGGACTGCCCAGAAGGAAAAACATTGCTAATTTCTGACGACCCTTTTCGTGATTTCAATACCTTAACCAAACATTTTAACCCGTTTATTGCTTCGAAACAAAGCATTGCTGAATCTGCGATTATTGGAGAAGGAACAATTATACAGCCCAATGTTTTTATTGGGAATAATGTGAAAATTGGCACCAACTGCATCATTTACCCAAACGTAACTATCTATGACGATTGTGTGCTGGGGAACAATACTACGATTCACGCAAATACTGTGTTGGGTTCTGACGCTTTTTATTATAAAAATAGGAAAGAAGGATTTGATAAATTAATTTCTGGAGGCAGCGTTGTTATAGAAGATGATGTTGATTTAGGCGCTTCGTGTACAATTGACAGAGGAGTTACAGGAAACACGACAATTGGATCGGGAACAAAAATAGACAATCAGGTGCATGTTGGACATGACACCGTCATTGGAAAAAAATGTTTGATTGCATCACAAACAGGAATTGCAGGCTGTGTTGTTATTGAAGACGAGGTAACTATTTGGGGACAAGTGGGTACAAATAGCGGAATTACAATTGGAAAGGGAGCTGTGATACTTGGACAAACAGGCGTTACGAAGTCTGTAGCAGGAGGGAAAACCTACTTTGGAACTCCCGTTTCAGAATCAAGAGAAAAACTAAAAGAATTGGCAGGAATTAAGCGAATTTTAAGAGCAGAAAAAAAGAAATAAAAACTGCACAGATTCGTTATAAACAACTATTTTTGTCGCGTAAAATAAGATTAAAATAAAAGATAATGAGTGTTTTAGTAAATAAGGATTCAAAAATTATAGTACAAGGTTTTACAGGTAGTGAAGGCACTTTTCATGCTGGACAAATGATTGATTACGGTACCAACGTTGTTGGTGGTGTGACTCCAGGAAAAGGAGGTCAAAAGCATTTAGGAAAACCTGTTTTTAACACCGTTGCTGATTCTGTAAAAGAAGTGGGAGCAGATACCTCTATTATTTTTGTGCCGCCAGCATTTGCTGCAGATGCCATTATGGAGTCTGCGGATGCAGGAATCAAAGTGATTATTTGTATTACAGAAGGAATTCCTACAGCAGATATGGTAAAAGTTAAAAACTATATCGATTCTAAAGACTGTACATTGGTAGGTCCTAACTGTCCAGGAGTTATTACTCCAGATGAAGCTAAAGTTGGAATTATGCCAGGATTTATCTTTAAAAAAGGACGTGTTGGTATTGTCTCTAAATCAGGAACATTGACTTATGAAGCCGCTGATCAAGTTGTAAAACAAGGATTTGGAATTACAACTGCTATTGGAATTGGTGGAGATCCAATTATTGGAACTACAACAAAAGAAGCTGTAGAATTATTGATGAATGACCCAGAAACAGAAGCAATTGTGATGATTGGTGAAATTGGTGGAAATTTAGAAGCAGATGCCGCTAAGTGGATCAAAGCTGACGGGAATAGAAAACCTGTAATTGGATTTATTGCTGGTCAAACGGCGCCTGCTGGTAGAACAATGGGGCATGCTGGAGCAATTGTTGGTGGTGAAGATGATACAGCACAAGCAAAAATGGAAATTTTAAGAGCCAATGGAATTCACGTAGTAGATTCTCCTGCGAAAATTGGAGAAATGGTGGCAAGCGTTTTAAAATAAATGAATATTCTAATAAAGTGAACCTAACTGTAAGCAGAAGGGGAATCTGAAATTATAAAAAAAATCCCGTTTGTACTGATGTAATTCAGTATCACGGGAATTTTTATTTAAAAAAAGAGTTTTATCTTTGTCAAACAACTAAACAATCATAAGAAATGAAATTATTAGAAAATAAATCAGCAATTATTACAGGAGCAACTAGAGGAATTGGAAGAGCGATTGCTATAGAATTCGCCAAACAAGGTGCAAATGTAGCTTTTACTTATAGTTCTTCTGTTGATGCAGCGGTAGCTTTAGAAAAAGAATTGCAAGAGCTAGATGTAAAAGCAAAGGGATATCAATCAAATGCGGCCGATTTTGACGCAGCACAAGAATTGGCAGCTGATGTACTTAAAGAGTTTGGAAGTATTGATGTATTGATCAACAATGCAGGAATTACTAAAGACAACTTGTTGATGCGTATTTCTGAAGATGATTTTGACAAGGTAATTGAAATCAATTTAAAATCGGTTTTTAACTTGACCAAAGCGGTAATTCGTCCGATGATGAAGCAGCGAAAAGGGTCTATTATCAATATGAGCTCTGTTGTTGGATTAAAAGGAAATGCAGGTCAATCCAATTATGCAGCCTCTAAGGCAGGGATTATTGGGTTCTCTAAATCGGTAGCTTTAGAGTTAGGTTCTAGAAATATTCGTAGCAATGTGATTGCTCCAGGGTTTATAGAAACTGAAATGACTGCCAAATTAGATGAAAAAGTAGTAGAAGGATGGAGAAATGAAATTCCTTTAAAACGTGGTGGAACTCCTGATGACATTGCCAATGCTTGTGTGTTCTTAGCTTCAGATATGAGTGGGTATATTACAGGACAGACACTAAGTGTTGATGGCGGAATGAGTTAATATTTATGTCAACCAAAAAAAGAAACAGCTGATTGAATGCCGATTGATTTTGTTTATAATCATATTTTTATTGAGTTTAGAATAGTCTGTTAGAAAATATTACGGTAAAACTTAATGCATCTTTCTAGCAATTTAAACGTCTTTATAGTAAATGAAACTTATGGCACATCACCATCATTCACATGGAGACTCAACAGGGAATATAAAAGTAGCTTTCTTATTAAATTTATCATTTACCATAATAGAAATTATTGGAGGGTTCTATACCAATAGCTTGGCAATTATGTCAGATGCGGTTCATGATTTAGGTGATAGTTTAAGTTTGGGGTTGTCTTGGTATTTTCAAAAAAAATCTACAAAAAAACCGTCAAAAAATTACTCGTATGGCTATAAAAGGTTTTCTTTATTAGGAGCCATCATCAATTCAATTGTATTAGTTATAGGTGCTGTTTTTATCATCAAAGAAGCAATTCCTAGAATACTGCATCCAGAAGCAACAGATGCAAAAGGAATGATGTGGTTGGCTATTTTGGGGATTATTGTAAACGGTGCTGCTGTTTTTAAGCTTAAAAAAGGAACATCAATAAATGAACGAGTTGTTTATTTACATCTATTAGAAGATGTCTTGGGATGGGTTGCCGTATTCATTGCCAGTATAGTGATGCAATTTTGGGAGCTACCTGTTTTAGATCCAATCTTATCGTTGCTAATTGCAGCATTTGTATTGTTTAATGTGTACAAGAATATCAAAGAATCTATTTCAATCATTTTACAAGGAGTTCCAAGAGGTTTTTCTATAGATGAAATTAAAAAAACACTGCTAACCGTTTCAGAAATTGAAGGGATTCACGATTGTCATTTATGGACAATGGATGGTGAGTTTAATGTGTTAACAGTACATTTGATTGTAGCTGATGATACCATTAGTAGGGAGCAATCAAAAATAATTAAACAAAAAGTGAGAAAACTATTGCATGATCAATTTCATTTAGAACATATTACGTTAGAAATGGAGTTTTTAACTGAAGATTGTGATTATAAAGATTGTAATTGACAGGGTTTAATTGTAATTTTGAATGAATTTTAAAAACAATAAAAATGAACAATCAACAAATTGATATTAAGTTCCCAAAAGGAGGGATTTTCTTT
>Ga0209035_10000252_pt1 | contig 21614 bp, 20 predicted proteins | sample MarorgKNORR_S2LV_6_FD_188220 | JGI IMG/M metagenome (GOLD analysis project Ga0209035, IMG submission 188220) | Marine microbial communities from the Southern Atlantic Ocean, analyzing organic carbon cycling - AAIW_A/KNORR_S2/LV (SPAdes) (version 2) | ecosystem: Environmental > Aquatic > Marine... | reverse complement strand
GCTAACTAACCGACGTCGGTCTTCAGTGTTTTGGCTTAGGTGAAGAATAGACGAACCGATCGTTCCCCACGTCGTGTCTATCCCGGCGAGAAGTAGTAAAAAGAGTCCTCCGCTTATCTGCCTATCATCGAGAGGCTTCCCGTTCATGTCCGCTTCAAGTAGATAAGTCAAAATATCGTCACGGGGATCATTTCTTCGCGACTCAATAAAAGTTCCGAAATATTCAAAAACTTCGGAAGTTGCTTTTGTGGCTAATTTAACATCTGTTGGCCCGGCTTCGAGAAGCTCGTAAACCCATCTTCTAAACATGTCCCCATCTTCTTCAGGTATCCCAATCATTCTTGCGATTACTTTTACAGGAATATGCTTGGCATAACTTTCACTCGCATCGCAAGAACCATTTTCAGCGAACTCATCCAGCAACTCATTACAAATATCTCGTGTTATCGGGAGCCATTTTTCAATGGCTTTTGCGGAGAACGCCGGGAGTAACACACGCCTATGATCTTGATGGTCGGGTGGATCAGAAGTTATCGGAGGTGAGCTAAACGAGCCAATGTCTTCCACTCGAACGTCACTGATAATTACTGATTTCGATGAAAAATTTTCGGTATCGTGGGCTATGGCCGAGATGTCTTCATGCTTAGTGGGTAAATACACCCCGTTGAAACGGTCAGTGTGTGCAATTGGACAGCCACTCTCGCGAATATCTTTCCAAATGGGATACGGATCAGTCAAATACTCCGGGTGGTAAGGATCAAAATCATTTGCCCAATCATTTACGTCAGGACGGTTGGGTGTATTCATTTTGGCTCCCTTGTAACTTCGCCGTTTTATCCCATCGGCAACGTCAAATTAAAACGATAGTCGATTGACATGCAAAGTGCCGTAACTATTGAATAAGTCAGCTAAATGGTTTGCCAGATGATGGCCAGATGATTAATAGTTGTAGCGGGGGCGTCTCAATTCGTTTAAGACGCGATGAAGAGGGGAATAGGAACTTGGATTCTGCAGATTTATCAAATGGTCCATTAACTGGACTAAAGGTTCTAGACATGACGGTTGCGGTGCAAGGGCCGCACGTTGGGGCATTTCTCAGTGATATGGGCGCAGAAGTGATAAAAGTTGAACCTCCTGGTGGGGAGTTAAACCGTTATGCGCGCGGTCCAGGTTTTGGTTTTGGCATGGATGTAATGGGCAGCCAGCAGGTAGCTATGAATCGAGGTAAAAAATCAATAGCGCTAGATGCTCACAGCGAGCTAGGTCAGCGGGTTCTCCAGGAACTGATAAAGGAGTCTGATATTTTTGTAACAAATTATCGCTCAGAAGCTCTGGAAAGAATGAGTTTAAGTTACGAACATTTACGAAAGTTAAATGGTCGTCTGATTTACGGCAGAGTGTCTGGATTCGGTCCGAAGGGTGACGATGCCGACAAAGCGATGCTAGATGGAGCAGCGCAAGCTCGTGGAGGTTTGGCTGCAGTGTCGGGTCCTGCTGATGGCCCCCCTATGCCGCCCGGAGCGGCGATAGCTGATCATTCCGGTGCAATGCAATTGACTTTAGGCATTATGACTGCACTATTCGCCCGTGAACTTACCGGCCGGGGGCAAGAAGTAAATACCTCAGCGTTGGGCACAATGATGTGGTTACAGTCCTGGGAGCTAACTCATACAGCAATGACTGACACCACATTGGGACCTGATGGGCAGCATAACCCAAGTATCGCCAGCCCGTACGGGGTGTATCAGGCCTCGGATGGGGGTTCTTTTTTGTTGGCTGTGGCTATGTCAGATGAGTCATGGGATGAGTTTCTCGTGTTTGGCGGAAAGCCCGAGTTGGCATTAGACAGCAGGTGGAACACAGGAGCTAAACGAATAGGAATTCTAGGAGATGGAGATGGTGTTGTTGAAATTCGAGCTGCGTTGCGCGAAGCGTTCAAGACACACACCACCGAAGAATGGGATATTTTCTTTAAACAACAACCAGAAATCATCTATGAGCGAGTTCAGAATTACAAGGAGCTATTAGTAGATTCTCAAGCCGAAGCTAATAGTTATATTGCCGAGATAGATGTGCCGAATTATGGGAAAACCAAAGTGGTCACTAACGTGGTGCAACTGAGCGACACACCAGGATTGGGAGCGACACTTCCCCCACCAGAACTTGGCCAACACACATCTGAGATAATGGTTTCTTTAGGTTTTTCGCCAGAAGAAGTCGCTGAAGTACTTTCCCCAATAGAAGCCGCTGCAGCTGAAATAATTGGTTTAGTGACTTCTTGAAGAAGCCCCCCAAGAGAGCGGCTATTATGTGAGATACATAATGCTGGGGGGCGCAAATGGCGTACGACATAGTTATAAGAAACGGAACTGTCATAGATGGGACTGGTGCAAAAAGCCGATCAGCCGACATCGGAATCGTGGATGACCGAATCGTCGAGGTTGGAGACTGCAGAGCTGAAGCCGAACGCGTAATCGATGCGTCAGGCCGGATTGTTACACCGGGATTCGTTGATATTCACACTCACCTCGACGCGCAGCTGGCGTGGGACCCAATCGGAACGGTGTCTTGCTGGCACGGAGTTACCTCAGCTGTAATGGGTAACTGTGGAGTTACCTTTGCTCCTTGCAAACCAGAAGATCGCAGCTTCTTAGCTGAAGTAATGGAATCAGTTGAAGATATACCTGCCAAAGCAATTTTGGAAGGTCTGCCCTGGGACTGGCGAACCTTTGGTGAATATCTAGATTCATATGAGCGCATGCCAAAGGGCCTAAATGTCGGTGGAATGGTTGGGCATTGTTCGGTTCGGCTAATGGCCATGGGCGATCGTGCTATCGACGAGCATCATGCAAATGCTCAAGACATTGCGAACATGTGCGATTTAGTGGAAGAGAGCATGGAAGGTGGAGCATTAGGATTTTCTACATCGAGAACCTACTTACACCAGACACCTGACGGAAGAGAAGTACCCGGCACTTGGGCTCACCCGGAAGAGTTGCTTGCTATCGGTGAAGTAATGGGTCGCTTAGGCAAAGGAATCTTTGAAGCAGCAGTAGATAACGACCGAAAGCTACATGGAATGGTTGGTGTCGCAGATCGTTCGGTCATCGATCGCGAAGTTGAGTGGATGAAAGAACTATCTCTAAGAACAGGTCGACCAGTCACTTTTGGTTTTGTACAAAACAGGTCTGATCCAAGTGCCTGGGAGTATTGGCTAGAACTAGTCGAACGTGCGAATGAAGATGGTGCATTGATATACCCACAAACAACTAGTCGAGGAATTGGGGTGTTGTTCGGCGTAGCTAACAGAACGCCATTTGATAATTGTTCTCGAGACTGGAGGACTTTGCGAGGTCTGTCTTGGCAGGAGAAAATTAAAAAACTTGGAGATAATTCCTTTAAGAATCAACTTGTACTTGATGCAACGAAGACACCTTCCAAACTTGATCTGGCAGGAATTTATAGGTTAGATGCTAGCCGAGTGGAATATGAGGCTGACCCATCGGAGTCGTTGCTTGCCCATGCTGAAACTAGAGGCGTATCACCCGCCGAAGCGTTTATAGATATGGCCTTGGAAACTGAAGGTCGCGGTCTTTGGAACTATCCATTTTTAAATTTTGATTTTGATGCGATTGAGTCAAAACTGAAGCATCCTGACGTAGTTCTTGGCATTGGCGACGCAGGTGCACACGTTGGCCAAATACAAGATGCCAGTCAGTCAACCTATTTCTTAACGAGGTGGGCTCGCGATAGTAAAACTTGGGAAGTCGAAGAGGCTGTAAAAATGTTGACCTCTGAAGGGGCGGATCTTTTCGGCTTCAAAGATCGAGGAAGAATACGTGAGGGTTCCTATGCGGATGTAAACATTATTGACTTCGAAAATCTTGCTATTCATGCACCTGAGTTTGTTTATGACTTTCCTAATGGCGCCGGTCGCTATGTCCAAAAAGCTTCTGGATACGACCTAACACTCGTGAATGGGCAAATTTTCATGAAAGATGGTGAACACCAAGGGCCGCTTGCTGGAAGAGTGATCCGCAGCTGATCTATTCGTCGTAAATGTTCTGGCTGAAAACTTTACGGTTTAAGGTAGTCCTGAGCATTTGAGCAAAATTTTAGCGACAACACTACTGTCGTTTTATGTCAAAAATATTTACACAAATAGTCGCTCGGCCTGATTCAGGTAGGACAGCTCGGCGTATAGAAGAACAAGGATTTGACGGAATCTCATTTGTCGATTCACAGAATCTCTCTGGAGACGTTTATGTAGCAATGGCTACAGCGGCGGTCGCGACTGAGACTCTCGAGCTTTCCACAGGAGTTACAAACCCTGTGACTCGCCACCCAGCAGTAACTGCAAGCGCAATTGGAAGCGTGCAGCGCGTCGCTGGTGGCCGAGTTCAGTTAGGAATTGGACGTGGGGATTCTGCCCTGGCTCATATTGGCCGAAGTCCGGCTCGCGTTGTTGATTTTGAGCGATATCTAATAGCAGTTCAAAAGTATTTAAAGGGCGAAGAGGTTTTATTCGAAGATCTAAAATTTGGGGAAACAGTATCGCGGGGAGTTGACGAACTTGGATTGGCGGCATCAGCGATCGCGAGCCAAATAAACTGGCTTCCCGGAAGGCTAGAAAAAGTTGATGTGGAGGTCGCCGCCACCGGCCCGAAAGTAATTTCAGCAGCAGCTCGCCACAGCGACCGAATTATGTTTGCTTTGGGAGCTGATCATGAGCGGATTAAATGGGGAATAGAAATTGCTCGCAAAGCCAGAAAAGACGAGGGGTTAGATCCAGACGAAATTAACTACGGAGCTTATGTAAATATTATTTGCCATCCAAATATAGAAAAGGCACGCGAGCTTGTGCGGGGCGGTTTGTCTACCTTCGCTCGATTCTCCGTTATGCACGGAGAAGTTGTAGGCCCTATTTCTCCTGAGAACCAAAAGGTAATGAATGAATTACATGAAAGGTACGATATGACGAGCCATACTCGGGCCGACTCAGACCAGGCATCTCTGCTATCTAATGATTTTGTAGATAACTACTCAATCGTGGGCCCACCCGACCTTTGTATTGAGCGCATCCAAAAACTCAGTGATCTCGGTTTGGACAAAGTTATCTTTGTCGGTGCAACCTTAGGTTCCGATCAAAATGCAGCAGCTGAATCTGATGCGTTGATTGCTAGAGAGGTTGTCGCAAATTTATAACTAACAGCACAGATGGAGCTACTTAAATAATGCTTGCGAGTAAGTATGAGATGCATGATCCCACGTTAAAACAGCGTGACTTCGTGCTGCATGAACGTCACGCCATATTCGCTGCATTGGCTCGGTGCTAGAAAGAGCGCTCCCGCCGCTTGCTTCAAAAAGTCGATCAACGGAATTAGCCAAAAGTCGGACCGCAAACCCGCAATCTCTAATAATTACAGCGTTGTCTAACGGATCAACCTCATCAGCTGCACCTAACAGATCTAGCTGCTTTGCGGCATGATAGAGCATCAACTCTGCTGCCTGAATTTCCGCTGATGATTCAGCAAGCCTATTAAGCGCAAGTGGATCATTGAGTTGAGTGGTTTTTAATGCGATGAGGACATGGTTATCCATACGCTCTTGAAACCGTCTTATTGCAGCTTTGGCTGCACCAATTAGCGGTGCCGCGAGAACAAGTATTGCCGTAGTTCGCCACGGTGTCATATATAGGGGATGATCATAAAGTTTCTGTCCAGGAGATTCCCGGTTCATGGATTCAGACACGCGAAGAACTCTGTGGGCGGGCACGAGGACCTCGCCGGCGACAACCAACTCCTTGGAGCCTGTTCCTCTAAGGCCGCTCACTTCCCATGACTGATGGTCTATAGAAATAGAGTCTTTTGGTAACATGCAGATAACAGGCGAAGGTGTCTTATCTCCCACAAACCCGCCGACTCCCAGCCACGAAGCGTGATCGCATCCAGACCCAAAACTAAACCTTCCTGAGACTAAGACATCTTGGCCTACCTCTTTGAATTTTGTCTTTGGAACTATTGACGCGCTGATCAAGTTTCTTGGATCCTGCCAAAAATCGTGTTGTCCTTCTGCAGGGAAATGAGAGGCCATCCAATTATGTGCGCTCCATACGCCCAAGCACCATGCAGTGGACATGCAATACTCTCCAGCGACAGCAACAGCACGCATGTGATCTTCGATAGAAGATTGGGCACCTCCGAAGTCAAAAGGCTGCGTTAGTCGATGAGCCCCGATGCTTCTGATTTCGTCAGCATTTACGAGGTCAATGCTCCCACGTGACTCGGCATCAAGAGACCTCTCTTTCCACGCGGGACCAGCTAATCGAATCTCCTTAATTATTTGATCTAGATCCACACCCTAAACATAGGTTAAGTGAACCTAAATTTCGAGCCAGGATGAGTGTTAGGAGCGCAAACTAGCTTAACGAAGTAGAATTTGAAGTTGATCAGATAAGAAGTTCTAGTCACAAAAAAATAGTAGAGGGGACGAAGTGGGACGATTAACAGGCAAAGTTGCAATAATCACAGGGGGAGCTCGAGGTCAAGGAGCAGCTGAAGCTGAACTTTTCCGCGATGAGGGAGCAACAGTCATAATTACCGATGTGTTAGATGAAGATGGTGGTAAAACTGCAGCTCAGCTGGATGTTGAGTTTTTGCATCATGATGTTTCATCGGTAGATGAGTGGGAAGCTGTAGTAGCTGATGTTATTGCCCATCATGGCCGCATCGATATTCTTGTCAATAACGCCGGCATTTTGCGTGGGGCAAGACTCGTCAATACTAGTGATGAGATATGGAATGAAAGTGTTGCAATAAATCAAACTGGCGTTTTCTTAGGAATGCGAACTGTTGCGCCCCAGATGATTTCTCAAGAGTCCGGTTCAATCGTGAACGTAAGTTCAGTTGCTGGTTTAGAAGCAACGTTCGCATCTATGGCCTACGGAGCAACTAAGTGGGCTGTTCGCGGAATGACCAAAATAGCGGCCCTGGAGCTTGGAAAAAATAATATTCGGGTTAATTCGATTCATCCCGGATTAATCAATACGGAAATGACTTCTGAGTTTGATAAACAAAAAATGGTCAGGGGTATACCACTAGGGCGCGAGGCAGAACCATCTGAAGTTGCTGCAGTTGCTCTTTTCTTAGCATCTGAAGAAGCTAGCTATTGCACGGGACAAGAATTTACCGTTGATGGCGGTATGCATCGTTAGTGAGGTCGCCAAATACTTTCAAAGCGCTAAAGGTTAAGCACTTCCCATTGTTGCTTGTAGCCGGGTGGACTTGGGGCCTATCAAGATGGGGTGTCTCTTTTATTGGGCCTTTTATCGCTCATGAAATGACTGGTTCCGCTCGGATGGTTCAGTTAACTGGTGTCGCTTTATGGGCCCCTATGCTGTTTGGAGGCATCATCGGTGGTTGGATCTCAGACCGATTTGACCGACGAAGGACAATGATTTGCCAGTTCCTGGTGACAATTCCCGCGCTGGTAGTTCTCAGTGCCACCGAGTTTTTGGGGATTCTGGATGTTTGGATGATTTACCCCGTGCTCTTTTTGGCTGGCGCTGGAATGGTGTTTGACATGACGGGCCGAAGAGCAATTGTCTACGACTTGGTTGGTGAATCAAATATTGATAACGCAATGGCTCTGGAATCAACTGCAACCTCTACAGCGCTTGCCCTAGGAGCGCTTGCAGGAGGGTCATTAATCCAAGCAGCAGGGATTGGATGGGCGCTCGCAGCAATGGCTGGCTTGCAAGTAATAGCAGTGATTACTTTCAGCATTGTTCCCAGAATTGACCGGCTTCAAAAAGCCACTGAGGGAGGCCTAACTGCGATAGCAGATGGGGTGAGAATGCTACGAACTGAGCGTGGGCTAATAAGCATTCTTGGGGTTACAGCATGCGTAAATTTCTTTTTTTTCGCTTCCACACCGCTAATCCAGATTGTTGGACGGAAATTTGAAGTGGGTCCTGCGTTACTAGGAGTGCTCGCCTCAATGCTCGGGATGGGAATGTTTATAGGTTCAATGACGGTTGCAAAACGGCAGCCAAAGCGCAGAGGGCGTACCTATATCATTGGCTCATTTGCAGCATTCTTTTTTATGAGTGGCTTTGCATCAGCTCCCTGGTTTCTGCTCGCTGGCATGATGCTGTTGCTAGCCGCCATTGGTATGGGGCTATTCGGATCAACACAAGCAGTTTTAGTCATGGATTCAGTTTCTCCTGACAAAAGAGGGAGAGCATTAGGTCTCCTGACCACGGCTATAGGTGTGTTGCCAATCGGGATGCTTCTCCTAGGTGAGCTTGCAGAGATCCTCGGAGCTTCTTCAGCAATTGTAATTTCGGTGGCTACTGGGGCAGTTCTGATGTCCGTATTCCTGCGATTTCGTCCCGAGAGCTACCATGTTCTTGTTAAGCACGTCCTGCCGGAAAAGACATTCGTTGATTCGGCGTACTCTGGATCAGTTTTTACTGTGGAGCCATTTCTACGTAGCTAGTCCAACTGTGTTTAACCACGATCGAAGGTCGAAAAGAGATTCGCCATTTATTTCATGTTGCATCGGATACTCGAAATATTGGGGCTCAAGGCCTGATTCACTGAGAGAATCACGAATGCCTCGACCTTTATCGATATTAACCATTGGGTCATTAACACCATGTTGAACCAAAATAGACACCGGTGACCCACTTAGTTCATATTGAAAGTTAGGAACTGTTTGGAGCATCCCTGATAGGCAAGCCAATCCAGCGGGACGAACTACCTTGCCAGCTCTAAAACATGACGCCAAAGCCATAGCGCAACCTTGAGAAAAACCTAATAGAACACTTTCGGAATAGTCAAAAGATCCCGATTCGCAGATCTCGCTAATCGTTTCATCAATGGCATCGACTGATGAAATAAAAGTTTCTGACGCGATGGCGCCTGAAACATCTCGCTCATACCAAGCAGCCCCAAATGGAACGAGGTCTATCGGAGCTCGAAGAGAAACAGAAAAAAATAAGCCTTCTGGGTCAATATGTGAAACGATCGGCGCGAGATCATTTTCGTCGGCTCCATAACCGTGAAGTAAAATAAGTAGACGCGACCCCGGACCTGAAGATCCAATTGTGTTCACGGTGAGTTGGGTATTTCTGTTGGCCATTGGGGCTCCGTTATCGCTAAGCAAATAAAAGGTGTCGCGATCTAACAGTAAATCACATACTGTGGGATCTTGTGATCGTAGGAATCGATATTGGCGGAACCAAGGCTCTGGCGGTAATGATGAATCCTACGTCCAATTTGGTTGAAGCTAGCGTTGTTGCTCCGAGTTCAGGTTCTGGTTCTGAGCTGGTTGAATCGATAGTTGAATTGATTACACAACTTGATGATCAAACCACTGCTCCAATCGATGCGGTCGGGTTGGCAGTAGCGGGTCTGGTCACATCAGAGGGTTCTGTTCGGTATTCACCAAACCTTCCATCTTTGAGAGAGTTTCCTTTGAGGAAACGATTATCCAACGCCATTGGTCTGCCGGTCGTCGTTGCAAACGATGCGACTGCCGGCACTATTGCGGAAGCTGAGATTGGAGCGGGTAAGGGATGTAAGAATTTTGTCTTTGTGTCCCTTGGAACCGGAATAGGAACCGGTTTGGTTGTTGATGGCCACCTACTTAAGGGATCAAACGGCTTTGCTGGCGAGTCGGGCCATATGACCATAAACTACGATGGTGAACTACACGTAACTGACCGACGAGGGCCATGGGAAATGTACGGCTCGGGAAGCGCTCTTACACATATGGTCCGGCAAGCCATTTCGGCGAAGATCGTGAGTCTCGATGAGCTAAATGTTGGTCACATTGATGACATTGTTGGTAGCCATTTGGTGTCAGCTATGACATCTGGCAACAAACAAGCAGAAGAAATATTCAGTCGATTTTGTAAAGATGTAGCTATTGGAATGTCTAATTTAGTGATGGTCGTAGATCCGAGTCTCATAGTAATAGGCGGAGGATTAGTAAATATTGGCAGTCCACTAATTGAAGGCGTTAGGGACTGGTTACTTAAAATAGTCGTAGGTGTAGAGCATCGAGACCCGGTGCGATTGGAGCTGAGTCCACTCGGCTCAGCTGGTTGCGCAATCGGTGCTGCAATACTTACGAAAAGTTTGGTGAAAAAGCCCAGTTGAGCTTGTCGATAGATGCAAGCGGCGCTTATTAAGCAGATGTGGCTTCTTGGGCTCTAGAGTAGAGAATCACATGAGTTCTGATTCTGAAATGTTTGATAGCGGCCGGGCTTGGGCAGTTGCGGTCGGAGCAATGATCGCTGTCGGTATTTCATTCGGAGTCCTTTACACTTTTGGTGCCTTTGTTTCATCAATGGCGACCGAATTCAACGCGGGGCTTGGTCTTACCTCTCTGATGTTTGGGATAACAATGTTCTTGTTTTTCGGAACAGGTGCGATATCTGGGCGTTGGTGTGATCGTTATGGCCCGCGTCCTCTTCTAGCGATCGGAGGCTCACTATTTGTTGGCGGTTTGGTAGCAGCCTCCTTTACCACAGCTATATGGCAAAGCTATGTGGTCTATGGAGTCGGTTTGGGTTTTGGAGGTGGGCTTTACTGTTCGCCTTTATTCTCGACAGTTGCTACATTTTTTGTCAAGTACAGAGCCTTGGCTCAAGGCGTTGCAGCAACTGGTTCCGGAATTGGCACTTTGCTATTGGTTCCATTTGCTAAATCATTAATTGAGACCGAAGGATGGCGAGGAGCTTTTCGTGTTCTCGCTGTCATTTCAGCAGTGTGCCTAGTCATAGCCACATTTTTAGTGAGAAGATCTCCAGTACAAACTCAAGCGAGTTCCAAAAACCATGTAGGTCTAGTAGTTAAAACATCTGAGTTTAAAATTCTATGTGGCGCCAGCGCATTGATGTCAACAGCTCTTATGGCAGCGTTCGCCTTCGTTATTCGATTTGCTGAACAAGATGGTATTAGCTCAAACAGAGCTGCTCTTTTAATCAGTGCAATCGGAGGTTCTAGCATTCTTGGACGGTTGCTACTGACAAGCTTCGCGGGACGTCTCGGAGCTGTTCGTCTTTTGCAACTGTCATTTGCTGCTCAGCCGGTCGCATATTTAGTTTGGATGTTCGCTAACGGGAAATACTGGCTATTGATGATTTTTGCCTTGTTGCTTGGTGTGACCTATGGGGGGTACGTAGCTCTTATGGGAGCGGTGGCGGCTCACTATTTTGGGATGATCGGTATCGGTTCAGTTATGGGTTACATCTTCCTTTTCAGCGGAGTTGGTAGCCTTATTGGACCTCCGCTCGCAGGTTTTCTGACTGACATAGCAGCTACACGATTTGTCCCCCTTGGTGTTATTTTCTTCATGTCGCTGATGGGTGCATTAATCCTTGCCAGGGGGTCGCGTGATCCAGTTAATTTTGAAACTGACGAGCCAACAAACAACATTGTCGCGCCTCCTGGGAGACGACCAATTGTTTTCACTCTCGAACCCGTATGAGAATCAGCAGCCCAGGTAGCTGCAAAAGAAGTAATATCAGAGTGAGATTGCATAGGGGCTAGTTTGCGATCGAAAGGGGCTCAGTCATATGACGGCTGTAAGCGAAATTTTTCCTGGAATTAGCATTATTGATTCTGACACTCATTGGTCTGAGCCGCCAGATCTCTGGACGAGTCTGGCTCCAGCTAAGTACAAAGATTTAGTACCTCAGATGAAAGAACATAACGGTCGCCGGAAGTGGGTAGTGAATGGCGACATTCCGATAGCAGGGAGCTCTGCTGTTAGCGCAATCTTGCCCGATGGCGAGAAGATGTTGGGCCTAAACTTTCTAAAAGCTGATATAGAAATGGTTCATGCTGCATCATATGACTGTGACGCTCGACTTGAGCTAATGGACCAGATGGGTGTCAGCCATGGCATTGTTTATCCAAATGTTGGGGGATTCGGTAATCAAAATTTTTTGAAAGTTGAGGATCGCTCATTAAGAATTGCATGTGTCGAAATTTATAACGATTGGATGAGTGATCTTCAGAGCCGTTCCGGACAGCGAATATTGCCAATGGCGCTTGTTCCATGGTGGGATATCGATGCCTGCATAGTCGAAGTGGAGCGGATGCACAAAAATGGAGCGCGGGGCATAGTTATGTGTTCCAATCCGCACGACTCAGGTATGCCTAACTTTGCACAACCAGAATGGCGACCATTTTGGGAAACGTGTGAAGGCCTCGAGATGCCAATCAATTTCCATATTGGCGCTTCTGAGGGCGATATCGATTGGTCAGGGAAAGTTCCATACGAAACTTGGCCTGGCGATGTAAAGATTTCTCTTGGCGGTGCAGCGATCTTCTTGGGACAACTCAGATGGATGGTAAACCTCCTCGTCAGCGATGTCCCTGAGCTATACCCGAACCTAAAGTTTGTGTCTGTTGAAAGCGGAGTTGGTTGGATACCGTTTTTACTGGATGCTCTTGATTATCAGTGTGGAGAAACAGCTCCTCAGCACCTCGCCCACTTATCTCTAAAACCTTCAGACTATTTCCGGCGCCAATTTTATGGATGCTTTTGGTTTGAGTCGCGAACCCTCGGTCCGGCAATTGAGCACCTCGGTCCTGACCGAATAATGTTTGAGACAGATATTCCTCACCCGACATGTTTATACCCTCATAGTGTTGAGCGAGTTAGGAACGCGATAAGCGAACTAGACCCAGTTATTCAAAAAAAAATACTTCAAGATAATGCGGCCGACCTATACAAAATTAAGGTTTGAACATCCTATGCCGAGGCGAGGAAATGTTCACGAGGAACCAGGAGTCGGAACCGTCGAGTCCTTCCCTCTCAAAGCAGAAGAATCAGAACTAATTTCCTTGATTGAAGAAATTTTTTCATACTGGGAAGAGATAAGTTTTGGGCCAATTATTCAAGGTGCTGCTTATGAAATACGTGCACCTAAAAGACCAATTACTAGCATTCTTGATGGTTACCTGACCTTAGATTTCGGCAAATGGCATATCCATCTGTGTGTAGGAGAGACAAAAGGAGAACCTGAATTTCCTACCGACCCTGCTGTAGCTGAGATTCGGCGCTGCGACAAAGTTGAGTTATATCGGCTAGTGAGAGACGGAGGACCTGTCTCATGGGGATGTCGAATGTTCAATGGCCTAGGCGAGCAGATGCTGACTGTTTTGTTGCCCAATCCGTTCCTAGATGGCAGCAGCACAAAAGGCAAACCTGACTGGAGATGTTTAGATCTGTGGAATCATCTTCGTCTTAAATTTTTAGGTATACAACCAGATGACTTTGACCAAAAATCAGTTGGATTTATTCATGGCTGATACCCCTGACCTCTAGCCACAATTTTATGAGAGTAGGTTCTATTTCCATGGATGCACCATTGTCTGACATCGTTGTTCTTGACCTTACGAGGGCATTAGCAGGCCCGATCTGTTCTAGGCTGCTCAGTGATTTAGGTGCTCGTGTAATAAAAATTGAGCCTCCCGACGGTGATTTGACTCGGTCACTAGTTCCCCGAGTTGACGGACAATCACCCTATTTTGTGCAGTACAACGCTGGGAAAGAGTGCGTCTCAATCGACTTGGCTGCTGAAGCTGGACGGGACTTGTTCCTAGAGATGGTTACGCGAGCCGATATGGTTCTTGAAAATTATCGTCCGAAGGTTATGAGTCGCTTGGGTCTTACATATGAAGTGCTAAGCGAAGTCAATCCTCGGGTTATTCTTGGATCAATTAGTGGTTGGGGCCACGGTAATTCTCGATCCAACCAAGGCGCCTTTGCATCAGCTATCCATGCAGAGGCTGGGTTGACTGAAATGGTGGCTCGACGTCGCGAGGAGCAGCCGCGGAATGACCCTATGTCGCATTCAGATACATGCACTGGTCTGCATGCGCTTGGAGCTGTATTGGCAGCATTATATATGCGAGAGCGCACCGGGAAAGGGCAGGCTGTTGAGATTTCAATGGCTGAAAGCACCTTGATGGTCAATGATCTTGCAGCAATAGAAATGACCGGTGAAGATCCGATGGTTGGTTTTAAAGGCGGCCAGAATTGGTCCCCAGTGCTTCAACTTGGTAACGGGCGATACGTGAACGTCACTTTAGATGTAACTACTGCCGACGGCTTTAAGATACTATGTCGTGCCGTAAAAATTAATGGGCTTAGCAGTGACTCTCGATTCGCTGCGATAGAAGACCGAGTTCGAAACAGAGATCAGCTAACTGCCATATTTGCTAAGTACGCCACCCAGTTTAATTCAGCGGAGGCGCTTGAAGAAGATATTGGTGTAAGCGCCGTTCTGGCCTCTGAAGTTAGATCAGTTCCTGAGTTAGCTGCAACAAAATGGGCTGAAGAGCGAGGTGCTTTTGTTGATGTGGATACCGGCAGAGGCAAAGTGGTAAAAGTTCCACAATCACCATGGCGATTTGGCGATGCTGCTGCTGGCGTTAAACCAACAATCGCTTATAGAGATGAAAACAACAGAATGATACTGCAAGAGCTTCTTGGCCTAACCAACGACGATATCGATTCTCTCGAGGCAGACGGTGTTTTGAGCAGCCGACCCCCAAGTTGGCATGGAGGCCCTAGCTAAATCGAGAATTTTTAGATGTCTGGAATACTAAGAAAATCTGGTTCGCGTTTCTGGATGAAAGCAGATACCGCTTCTTGGTTGGCTGGTGCGCCTAGAAGAACTGCGTAGGCGCCGTTCTCACGTTTGTGTGCCGCCCATGCTTCAGTCGGGCGACCCGAATCCATCATTAACTGTTTAGTTGCGATAAGAGACGGAATTGGATTAATTGCTAGTTCCTGAGCGACACTCATAGCTTCTTCCAACAAGGTTTCTAGCTCAGTCACTCGCCAGACAAGGCCCATATTTTTGCATTCATCTGCGGAGAACCAACGCCCCGACATGAGGGTGTAGGCAGCATTTTGCCAACCCATTCGCGTTGCGAAGGTATAGCTACTCCCTGCTTCTGGTGCAAGCCCAAGCTGTGGGAATGGAGTCCTAAGCCGAGCACTGCTAGCCATAAAAACGAGGTCACAATGTGCCAAAAATGTCATGCCGATACCGACACCCAAGCCGTTAACAGCTGCTATCAGCGGCTTTTTGAAATTCGTAAGTTGCTGGAGCATTCCCGGGAATTGATGAATTACGGGTTCGCCTTCAAGGCCTTGTTGCATCTCAGTAAGGTCTTGTCCAGCAGAGAATGCTCTGCCAGCACCAGTGACGATTACTACTGCGACGCTATTGTCGATTTCGGCAGCGGCCAATGCTTCCTTAATTCCAGCAAAGACATCGTTATTCATTGAGTTAAGTGCTTGCGGTCGGTTGATGGTTATTGTTCGTACTCGACCATGATCTTCCGTAATTACTGAATTTTCGCTCATTGTCGAATATTGCCACGACTACTTGGCGCATGCTGCACAAATCATTGATATTGCTAAAATATAAATATGAAATTAGCAGCCCCTTCTATCGTTGAATTGCACATTGGAGATGAGGCGGAAGTTTGGGTAAATTTAGGGTTTCGAGTTGAAAATAAACGATGTCGAGTGGGAACTATAGATTTGGTGTTTGACCAAGGTTCTAAAAGTTCGGGTATTCATTCGTGGGTTCTACGTAATGCTAAATTTCCAAACTTTGGTTCAATCAAAACCATGTCACAAGATTCTATATCTATAGAACGGGCCTTAGATCATCCCAACGGGTGTTTTGGCATCGACCATGTTGTGTTGCGAGTGCCTGAATTTAGTAGAGGGCGAATAGCTCTCGAAGAGATAGGGGCGATCGTCGGTGAGCCGGCGCCTATTTCTGAATCTGGACCGACAATATTTGGATCTTCTGTGAATATGGGCGAAGTGGTTCTGGAGCTGATTGGGCCAGAACAGCTCGACCCTCTTGCTGACTGGGTGCTTTGGGGTCTTGTGATGTCAGTTCGAGAGATTGATGCGTGTGCCAAGCTTCTAGGGCCAGCTGTAGGAAAAGTTAAACCTGCTGTTCAAAAAAATAAATGCATCATGACAGTTCGCAAGGAAGCAGGTTCCTCTGTACCAATGGCATTTTTAGGGCCACGCGTAAAATAATTGGATTGAGTAATTGATATCTGTTTCCTTGTTTCGTGCTCTAATACTGTGATGAAGATTTCAGCCGCGTTTCCACCGACCCCCGAAACTCCAGAGCACATAGAATTGGCTGAGCGACTTGGCTACGAGACGGCTTGGGTATACGACACACCAGCATTACAGCTAGATGTTTGGATGATTCTTGCCCTAGCAGCGACGCGCACAAAAAAAATTAAATTAGGTCCGGGCGTGTTAATACCATCTTTACGTCACCCGATGGTCACTGCGTCAGCGATTGCAACTTTAGTCAGTCTTGTTGGCCAAGACAGGGTTGTGGTTGGCGCAGGAACTGGTTTCACAGGTCGTCGAGCAATGGGACAGAAACCTTTGAAGTGGGCTGAATTTCCTGAAATGGTTAAAGACGTGCAAAGTTTGCTCCGAGGGGAAACAGTGGAGCATGAAGGGCAACTCATATCTATGCTCCACTGGGAAGGCCATGCTCCCAAACTTCCAATTGAAGTGCCATGGACTCTAGGGGTTAATGGGCCGAGAGGCCTAAGCGTTGCAGCGGCAATGAACCACGGTGTCTTCACTTCCCGTCCTCGCCCTGATGCAGATTACTCTCAGCTTCGAGATGTTGTTTTGTTGACGAGTGGAACCGTTATGGATGACGGTGAGACGGTCAATTCACAACGGGTTATTGAAACTGCAGGACCATGGGTTAGTGTCGCCTACCATGCATTTTTAGAGCAAAAAGATCAACGACTAACGTCTATGCCAAATGCCGAAAAATTTATTGAGCTAGTTGGCCAAGTTTCAGAAGAAGAACAGCATCTGCACGTGCATGCTGGACATTTGACAAATATGAACGCTATAGATCGTGAAGTGATAAATGGTGAAAGCATGTTCGCTTCACCATTTACATTGCCGGCAAGTGATGTGGCCGTAAAAATAAATGAATTTGCTGAACAGGGAGTTACAGAGATCGCGTTTCAACCGATGGGCAATATCGAGCGGGAACTTTCAGCTTTTGCTCTAGCATCGGGAATAAGTACAGTCCACTAGTGGAAGACTCCGGCACCCCTATTTACGGAAAAGTCTTCTGCACCAATTGGCAATCACACTGTAAATGATGTCACGGAATGCAATGCTAAGTTTGTTTAAAGTGATTCAAAGGAGCTCAAATGCCAATACCAAACAATCCATATGATTTTCTTCCCGCAGTTAATAGTTTCACCATTGAAAGTTCGGATGTTTCGGATGGAGAGATGCTTCCGATGGCGCAGGTGTCAGGAATCTTTGGAGCCGGCGGCGAAGATATATCACCAAATCTGAAGTGGTCAGGAGCACCCGAACAAACTGAGAGCTATGTCGTTACTTGTTTCGACCCTGATGCTCCGACTGGCAGCGGTTTTTGGCATTGGGTTGTGTACGACATTCCTGCTGATGTTGTTGAACTGGCGACCGGAATTGGCACACAAGATGGTCAAAAGTTACCGCAAGGTTCAAAGCAACTAAGAAACGATGCAGGGCTCTATGGGTATTTGGGTTCTGCGCCTCCTGCAGGGCACGGTCCACATCGTTATATGTTTGCCGTCCATGCATTAAGTATCAAAAAACTTCCAATCGATGATCAAGTTTCTCCCGCTATCTGCGGATTCAACATGTTCGGAACCACTTTGGCTCGGGCTTTGTTAGTCCCAATTTACGAGGAAAGCTGAATCATCCAGTAGCTTCGATTTAGGCTAGGACTGCGCCGCAACGATTGTTTCTTGTATCGCGTCGATGTCGGGCGGAGGTCCGTAGAACATCATGGTCGAACGATCTGCAAAAGAGTTTCGTTCCCGGAGTTTGGCCCCAACTGCTGATGGTGTCCCCGAGATACACAAAAGGTCAATTAAATCATCATCGATCATTTGAGTCATTTTTAGCCATTCGCCCTGTTTGGAAAGCTGATTCAGCTCTGGTTGCAGGTTCTCATATCCATGGAAATCTAACACCCCGGAATAAGCGGGAGTCGATCCATAAAAAGCCAATTGCGACGCAGCTTTGGTTCGTGCTCTCGTAACTTCTTCATCATTTCTGCCCATAGCGACAATAGTGAGACACGCAACTATGATTTCATCGACTGAACGTCCGGCAGACTTTGCTCCTTTTGCTAATTCAGGAAGAGTTTCATTGACCATATAATCAGGGGTATGGAATGGATGCACAAAGAAACCATCCGCTACTTCACCGACAACCCTTACCAGCTTTGGGCCAACTCCAGCAACATAGACAGGTGGTTTAGGCACGCTTAAAGGCCCTGGGCTGAAAGCTGGAGTCATGAGAGAATGGGTGTAAAACTCACCTTTAAAATCAAGCTTGGCACCCGTCTGGAAATTATCCCAAATAGCATGGAGCGCCATTATGTATTCCCGCATGCGCGCTGCAGGCTTTGACCAAGGTTCACTGTAGCGCCTGGTGATGTGAGGCTTTATCTGGGTTCCCAAACCCAAAATAAACCGGCCTTTAGATAGGCGTTGGAGGTCCCAAGCTGTCACAGCGCAGGTCATCGGGTTTCGGGCGAAGGCAACTGCAATAGCTGTTCCAAGCTTTATAGACTGAGTTCGGTCAGCGGCTAAAGCCAGCGGAAGAAATGGATCATGGGATGCTTCAAAAGTCCATGCGGCGTCTAATCCCATTTGTTCGAAAGCTACGGCTTCTTCAGCGCACCCATCCGGGGTAGGACTGCTAGTGGCGCCATCGATTAGGAGAGGTTTGTTGAGCATTTGTTCCTTAGTCTCCGTACCAGTGGACGCCGCCTTTACCGCTTTGTCTAGCGATCTCTGACTGAGCCAAAGTAAGTTTAGCCAACTGGTTCATGTGGACTTCATCAGGGCCATCCGCAATTCTCATTAAGCGCCCCATTACAAACATTTCGGCTATGGGAGTGTCACCGCTAACACCCTTACCACCAAATATTTGCATTGCCCGTTCAGCGACATCTTGAGCTAATTTAGGTCCGACAATCTTCACCATAGAGATATAATCTCTAGCTCCCTTGGCGCCAGATTTATCCATCTCTGCTGCGGCTTTCAGAACAAGTAAACGAGCTTGTTCGATGGCGCACCTAGCTCTAGCTATATCTTGTCGAGTGGAAGAAAATTCGCTGATTTTAGATCCAAAAGGTTCCCGTCCCTCGGCCCGTGCGCACATCATGTCAAGCATTCTCTGAGCCATTCCAACGTTTGTCATTGCATACTGGAATCTCCCCGGTCCGAGTCTTCCTTGGGCTATTTCAAATCCTCGACCCTCACCAAGAATTATGTTCTCGATGGGAACCCGAACGTCATGATAGGCGAGTTCACCATGACCAGCAGGAGAGTGAAAATTTCCGAATACGGAGAGTGGACGAACAATCTCTAGCCCAGGCGTGTCTTTTGGAACGATTACCATTGAGTGACGTTGGTGTCGATTGTTATCAGGATTTGTAACTCCCATAGTTATAACGAACTCGCAGAGCGGGTGGTAAATATTACTGCTCCACCACTTTCGGCCGTTAAGGACGTAATGATTCCCGTCGCGTTCGATTTGAAGCTCCATGTTAGTTGCGTCAGAAGAAGCTACCTGTGGTTCGGTCATTCCATAAGTTGAGCGAATTCGTCCCTCCATCAAAGGGCGAAGCCATTGATCTTGTTGTTCGGAGGTCCCGTATTTTGCGAGAACTTCCATATTGCCTCGATCAGGGGCCGAGCAATTAAACACCTCGAAAGACCAGGGCACCCTGCCCATAACTTCTGCTAGGGGCGCGTACTCAAGGTTAGTAAAGCCAGGGCTCCAATCGCCATATTCCGCGGGTAGGAACCAGTTCCAGATCCCAGCTTCCTGAGCCTTGGCCTTCAACTCCTCAACGACGGGTGGCTGTTGCCAAAGATTATTTGGATTCTCGATGAAATCATGGTGCTCACGTTCAGCGGGGTACACGTGAGCTTCCATAAATGTTTCTAATCGCTCAACGTGCTCCATTGTTTTGGTGTTGTATTCAAAGTCCACAGTATTGAGCTCCTCAAGTAAGTATTGATACGGATACTTGCAGACTTAGACCGGCTAGCGCTCACTAAATGAAATGTATTTTGGGTTTTAGACCGTTAATGTATAAGTACGTGGTTCTAGATATGGGAGAAATACTATGGAAGACGAGAACTCGCTGATTCCCGCAATGATCGCTGTTTTTCTAGGCATTGGTGGTGCGTTAGCAGCTGTGACGATTGTGATCGTGACTGTTGTTGTCCTTGTTTGATCGACTACACAAAAACTATCTCTAACTAAAATCCGGTAAATCCGCGTTTACTGACCCCTGCCATTCTGGGGCTCGTTTTTCGATGAAGTGCATGACTCCTTCGGTTCCATCCGGTTGAGCTCCCAACCAAGGAATTATAGAAAACTCTTGCGAAACAGTTTCAAGTATTTCCGGCTTAATATTTTCCCACATCATTTTTTTAGTAACTGCTACAGACACAGGTGCAGTATTTTTAGCAATGTCATGTGCCCAGGCCAAAGCAGCAGGTAGAACCTGCTCCGATGGAAGTGATTGCGCTGCTAAACCTATTCTCTGCGCTTCTTGACCAGAAAAAAATCTCCCGGAGAGTAAAAGGTCGCTTGCTGTTTGGAGGCCCACAATGTGAGTTAAGAGTTTTGATGAGCCTAGTTCCGGTGCAATGCCTCGCCTGACAAAAGCGAACTGAAGCTTTGCATCATCAGCGACAAAACGAACATCGGCTGAAAGCGGAAACGTAATTCCAACACCGATGGCATGACCGTTGATGGCCGCGACAACCGGTTTCGATAGATCCCAGGGCATGGTCGCGGGAGTGCCTTGGGCCTGGTTTCCGTCGTCGTCGTTATCAGCAAAAGTATCGGCGCCTGCAGAGAGGTCTTGTCCGGCGCAGAAAGCACGCCCGGCACCAGTGATTACGACAGCGCGAACTGAATCGTCGGTCTCCGCTGCATTTAGAGCATGGCTGATTTCGGTTGCCATTCCGGCGTTCCAAGCATTCAGGTATTCAGGTCTATTTAGAGTTAGCAGAGCTACTCCTGAATCGATTTCATAGATAATGTCGTTGTAGGCCATAAACGGAAACGTACTCTCCCAGTTCCACCGAGCCACGTATTTCTCAAAGTTGTTTGTGTCTGGGAGTTTTACGAAAGTTGGCTGTGTTAGTAACTTAGAGGAAGCCAGACCGGTCACGTAAGAGGAGTGAAGATGTCCCTCAAAGAACGTAATTTTGAAATAATCAAAACAAATGGTGTCAATTTACGCTGTGTCGTCGAGGGGAATGGTCCATTAATAATTTTGATGCACGGATGGCCGCAGTGTTGGTACCTGTGGCGGCATCAGATTGACCCACTTGTAGCTCAAGGCTGGACTGTTTGTGTCCCAGATCAGAGAGGGTATGGAATGTCGGACTGCCCTGCTGCAGTTGGTGATTACAAAATTCTTGATCTTTGTGCAGATATTGACGGCTTAGCTTCTGCGTTAGGGCATGAGACGTACGTTT
>Ga0209035_10000251_pt1 | contig 21632 bp, 12 predicted proteins | sample MarorgKNORR_S2LV_6_FD_188220 | JGI IMG/M metagenome (GOLD analysis project Ga0209035, IMG submission 188220) | Marine microbial communities from the Southern Atlantic Ocean, analyzing organic carbon cycling - AAIW_A/KNORR_S2/LV (SPAdes) (version 2) | ecosystem: Environmental > Aquatic > Marine... | reverse complement strand
ATGGGGTGGGAGGAAACCATGTGTGACTGAAAGTGAAGCTAACATTGGAAGTGCTATGTATAAAAGAGGGAGTTTTGTAATGAATGCAATATTAAAAACTAAAGGAACTAAAATTACAAATCCAACGTCATAAAACATTGTAATTCCAACAATAAATCCAGTAATCATTACTGCCCATTGTGTGTTTTTTACTCCAAAAATATCAATTAGTTTTTCAGTGATTTTTTGAGCTGCTCCACTATTAGCAACTTGTTTACCTAACATCGCCCCTAATGCTAAAATTATAATCAAGAATCCTAATGTATTTCCAATACCTTTCTCAATTGAAATAATAATTGAATTTAATTCCATTCCTTGAGCAATACCTACAGATAATGATACAATAATAAAAGCTAAAAAGGCATTAAGACGAAATATGATTATAAGAAAAAACAATAAAAGTATTCCGATGCTAATGATTATTAAAGGCATAATGTTAATATAGTAACTTTCTCATGAAAATCATATGTATCAAAATTTTAGATATGTGTGAAAAGTTATTTACTCTTTAAAGAGTAGTCTTTTATTTTTTTGATTTATATAGAGTTATACCACTGATTAATCCAAAGATTCCAAAAAATGAAAACACTTGATGCATAATAATATTATTTAAGTATTCATTATTAAAAATTGGTTTTTCTATTATGATTAAAAACCAAATAACTTGACCAATCAAATAGAATATAAAAGTTATAATTATATAAAGCCCTACTTGTTTCATAAAGTAAACATATTATAAAATTAAAAAACAAAAAAATTATGAAATCATAACTATCAACAACTACTCTACTGTTGCAGAGTGTTTTAAGAAGTATGGTTTTCCTCTTCAAATCAACGATTTAAAACAATACAATTCACTCATTTTAAAATTTACTCTTTCATTAAAATCATCATCTCTTACCAAAACCTCTCACTACTCAGAATACCAAGAGAAACTCTATAATGAAGTTAAAAGACTAAAAGAAGTTGAAGGGTTAGGTTATAGAAGAATTAGTTATGTTCTATTTGATAAAGGATATAGAGGAATAAGAAAGAATTCAATTCTAAGATACAACTACATCTACTCTATTTATCACAAAGGAAAAATTAGAGAAAAGAGAATTAATAGATGTTTCAAAACTGTTGTAAAAGATATAATGATTTATGAAAATATATGATTCTTGTTAATTATAAGAAATATCGTGACAATGTTATCTAGATGTAGTCAAGATGTCGTTAAAATGTCGTGTCAAACACCCAAATATTATCTTATATTTGTTCATATGAAAATAGGACATAAGATTAAAGAATTAAGATTAAAAGGAGGATATTCACAAAAAGATTTATCAATTAAGTCTAGTCTATCAGAAAGAACTATTCAAAGGATAGAAAAAGACAAAGTTACTCCAAACCCTCATACATTAAAAGTATTAGGGGAAATATTCGAAGAAAATTTTCACCAATTTGAAAATGAAAACCATTCTGTAAATAATTTTGAATCAATAGTTAGATGGATAAACTTTAACTTTTTTGGTAACTCCTCAAAATCAATTCTAAGTATACTTGGATGGATTCTTTTATTCGTTGGTCTTTGGTGGTTAAACCAATAACATCAACTTAAATTCAAAACTGGGAATTATTAGGACTTGGGAGTGAACCAAAAGGGACTGGAAAGATCATGTCAATATGTATGTTTATAGTAATTATAAACGGTTACTTTCTTGAAGGTTTAATTGAACACGTGATAATAGATATAATAACTTACACATGTGTTATCGTGTTTTTTGTACTTCTTATGTACAATTTTATTAGAAAATAAAGAGTTCAGAAAACATTCTAAATACTTGATAATCAAGTAGTTAGCTATTCGACGGTAACTGATTTTGCAAGATTCCTTGGTTTATCAACATCACATCCTCTTAATTTTGCTGTAAAATAAGCTAATAATTGAAGAGGAATAATATTTATTATGGGAGAGAAATCAGCTTTTGTTGTGGGTACTATAATGTGATGATCAACTATATTTTTAACTTCTATATTTTTTTCATCTATTATACCTATAGTTATTGCTTTTCTAGATTTAATTTCTTGGATGTTACTTATCATCTTTTCATATTCTTTACTTTTTGTACAGATTACAATCGCAGGCATTTCTTTATCAATAAGAGCTATGGGGCCATGCTTTAGTTCTGCTGCAGGGTATCCTTCAGCATGAATATATGAAATTTCTTTTAATTTTAACGCTCCTTCTAAGGCAACAGGAAAGTTATTCCCTCTACCCATAAACATGCAATGGTTTTTTTTATATATCTCATAAGCAATACTTTCAATTTTTTTAAGATCCCCAAAAACTTTTTCTACTTTTTTTGGCAAATTGTGAATTTCAGCAATTAATTCATGAAATCTTCTATCAGGAATAATTCCTTTAACGAATCCAGTTTTAAGACCAATCATAAATAAGACTATAAGTTGAGAAGTAAATGCTTTAGTGGAAGCTACTCCAATTTCTGGGCCGGCATGTAGGTAACAACCCTCATGTGTTTCTCTTGCTATGGAAGAGCCAACTGCATTAACAATTCCAATAACTGTTGCTCCTTTCTCTTTTGCAATTTTTGTAGCTTCTAAGGTATCAGCCGTTTCACCTGATTGCGAAATAACAAAAACAATATCATCAGAATAAATTATAGGATTTCTATATCTAAACTCTGATGCATATTCTACTTCTACGGGTACATTTAAGTGCTTCTCAAAAAAATATTCTGCTACTAGTCCAGCATGCCATGATGTCCCACATCCAATAATTAATATTCTTTTACAGTTAATTAATTTATTAGAGTATTGGCTAATACCTCCTAAAACTATATCATTTTTTATAATTTTTACTCTTCCAAGCATAGACTGATTTAAAGAATTTGGTTGCTCCATAATTTCTTTTAGCATAAAGCTATCAAAATCTCCAATTTCCATTTTTTGTAGCTCTATACTAACTTTTTTAAATTTTTTTTCAATTCTTTTTAAGCTATAATTTAAAATTTCAAATTCATTATTTTTTATTTTAATAATTTGATCATTTTCTAAATAAATTATTTCATTTGTATAATTAATAATGGGTGTTGCATCAGAGGCAATAAAAAAATCATTTCCATTTTGACCAAAAGCAAGTGGACTTCCTTTTCTTGATCCATACATCAATTCAGGATTAGATTTACATATAAGTACCATTCCAAATGCACCGTTAACTTTGCTTAATGCATACGTTAAACCTCTATCTATATCATCTAAATCTCTGATGCAGTATTCAATAAAATTAACTAGAACTTCGGTGTCAGTTTCAGTATAAAACTTATACCCATTATTAAGAAGTATGTTTTTTAGTTCGATATAATTTTCAATAATTCCATTATGTACTATAGCATATTCTTTATGATATGATTCAATAGGATGAGAATTTAAATCATTAGGTTCTCCATGTGTAGCCCAACGTGTATGTCCAATTCCAATTTTTGATTTAATTATATTTTCTTTAAAAAGTTTTTCTGCTTTTTTAACCCTACCTTTTTTCTTGAATGTTTTAAATTTTCCATTATCGATTAGGGTAATTCCAGCACTATCATACCCACGATATTCTAAGAGATGTAAACCCTTAAAAAGAATGTCAGCTGCATTATGGTTTTTCCCTTTATAAGCTACTATTCCACACATATTTTAAATTATTCGACAATTTAATTCTTATTTATCAAATTCATGAAGACTATAATTAATATTCTTTAAATCTAAGAAATGCCTATAAAAGTTTAGTCGTAATTTGAATTCATCAAAATTTCTAGATTTTCTTTTTGACCACACTACTTCTGATAGAGCTGTCATTCTAGGGATAATCATGTATTCAACTTGTTTTGCTGTTTTAATATATTCTGTCCATAAATTTCCTTGGGCTCCTATTATCTTACTAGCTTCATTAAGATCTAATTCTTTTGAAATAGGCTCAAATGCGTAAACTTTACTTAAGGGAGTGAAACCACCGATAGCTAGTGGTTCATCTTTGGATTTTTTTTGATAATAGTCAAAATAACAATGACTTTCGGGTGTCATAATAGCATTATTACCTGCTTTTGCAGCAGTTATTCCTCCTTTTATGCCTCTCCATGACATTAAAGTTGCATTAGGATTAAGGCCTCCTTGTATAATTTCATCCCACCCTATAATTTTTTTATCAAGTGATTTAAGAATTTTTTCTATTCTAGAAATAAAATAACTTTGAAGTTGAGCTTCATTTTCTAGTTTTAAATTTTTAATTATTTTTTGTACTTCTTCAGATTCAATCCATTGTTTTTTATTTGCTTCATCCCCTCCAATATGTATATATTTAGATGGAAATAAATTAGCAACTTCTGTAAAAATATCTTTTAAAAAGTTAAATGTATTTTCAGTTGGTTTAATAATATCGTCTTGGACACCCCATATAGTTTTAACTCCAATGTTTTTAGTGGATGACCCTAATTCAGGATATGCTGCTATAAGTGCTGATGTATGTCCTGGTAAATCTATTTCAGGTATTACTGTCACAAAACGATCATTTGCATAAGAAACTATATCTTTTATTTCTTCTTGTGTATAATAACCTTCATGAGGAGTTTTATCATATTCTTGCACATCTTTATAAATCCCTAGGGAAATAGGACTTTTTAATATGTGACCAACTACTGTTTCACTTCTTTTTGAACCTACGGAAGTAAGTTTTGGGTATTTTTTAATTTCTATTCTCCAACCTTGATCATCGGTTAAGTGCCAATGGAATTTATTCATTTTATGCATAGCAATTATATCTATGTATTTTTTTATAAACTCTACTGGCATAAAGTGTCTACTTACATCAAGCATCATACCTCTGTAATTAAATCTAGGTTCATCTTCTATTATCATTGGTGCAAATTCATAAACATCTAATGTTTTTCTTTGAACTTCCTCTTTGCCATGATAGTATCCTGTTTCATTTACATTTTTATAACCAGCAGTAGTAATATTGGCAGCATTAATATTTTGTTTTGAAGAAGTGTTTTTATATTCTTTAACCTTTACTTTAATATCAAACTCATTAAAGGTTTTATCATTTCTTTTCCTTTTTGTATAATGAATTATCTGTTTTAGTGTTTCTATACCATAGAATAGACCGTTTTCAGTATTTGCTTCTAAAAGAATACTTTCTTTAGGAATGATTGATAGTTTATATCCTTCATTTCCTAGATTATTTATACCGTCTTGAGTTTTAAAGATGATATTTGATTTTTTATTAGTTTTTTCATTTAAGATGAAGCCTGTTTCATTTTCCATAAATTTTAAAAAATCATTTATATAAACTTTGGATTTTTCAACGCCTCTAAATTCAATAGATGTTTTTTTTGATAATCGAAAACCTATATCTTCTGAGTTAAGAAATGAAATATTTGTAGGTTCTGGTATAATATAATTTCTTTGAGCAAATGCATTTTGTATTGAAAAAATACAAAAAAGGAATATTATTATTTTTTTCATTGGTTAATATTTTTTCAAATTTATTATAAAAATAGAATATGAATAATAAATTTATTAGCTAAATAAACTTATTTAAGATTCTCTACAACAAAAAATTATTAAATTGTTCTTCGATTATAAAAAACAAATATTTTAAATTAAAAAAAAATACTATGAAAAACTTAATTATTATTTTAGTTACAGTAATGTTTGCTACAAGCTGTACTCCTCCTCCTCCTGATACAAGTGCTTTAGATGCTGGAATGGAAATGTTTAATAAAAATAAAGCAATTGCAGAAAAGAGTTTTAATCTTTTTATAGCAAAAGATTTAGATGGTATGATGGATATGCATTCAGAAGATTTAATTTGGTCGCCCGCTAGTACTACAGATACTCTTTCAAAAGCTGCTTTTAAAGAAGGGATGATGGGTTGGATGTCTGAATTTGATGCTTTTGCTTTTAATGACAGACAATATTATCCAGGTGTTGGTGATAACTTTGTTCCGGATGGATCAGTGAGAACTTATGGCACATGGGTTGGAACTCATAAATCTGGTAAACAAACTGTTACAAAATATTATTCTGTAATGCAATTTGATGAAGAAGGTAAAATTACAGCTGATTTAGAATATTTTGATTTGGGTGGTATTTTTGATCAACTTGAGGATTAAGAACCTTATGATATAATATAAAAAGACAGGATTTAAATTCTGTCTTTTTTTTTGTCTTTAAATTTAAGTTTAATACTTTAATAAAATGTCTGAGCAAAAGATTCTTGTTGAGTCACCGGGTAGAATAAATCTTATTGGTGAACATATTGATTATAATGGAGGGAAAGTGTTACCTGCAGCTATAAATAAAAAAATAATTATAAAACTAGAATCAATTAAAGGTCTTGAATGTTATGTTGAATCTCGTACAATAAATAAATCCTTCAAATTAAATTTAAATTCATTATTAAAGAGAGATAATGGTTGGGAAAATTATATTATTGGTGTTCTTAAAGTTCTCATAGAAAAAAGAAATTTTTTAATTTCTGGATTTAACTGTATAATTGATGGTGACTTACCTATTGGTGCTGGAATAAGCTCATCGTCATCACTTATATGTGGATTAATTAAGGGTTTAAATGATTTAAATAATCTTAATTTGAAAAACGATGATATAATTGATATTGCCAGAGATATAGAACATAATTTTATTGGATTAAAAGGAGGAATAATGGATCAGTTTACAATTCTTTATGGAAAGAAAAATAAACTTTTATTTCTTAATTGTAAGACTAGAGATTATATTTTTATTGATTCAGATTTTGGAGAATATAAGTTCCTTCTTCTAAATACTAATATAGATCACAAACTATCAGATAGTTCATATAATGAAAGAGTAATCGAGTGTCAAAATGCTTTAAAAATTATAAAAAATAGACGTCAAGATATAGATTATTTATGTGATGTATCAGAAAAAATTCTGTTCCAGTTTAATAACTTGATTGATAAGAAGGAATTTAATAGGGCAAAATTTGTAATTCAAGAGAATGAAAGAGTAATTAATTCTGTAAAGAAAATTAAAGAATCTAAATTTAAAGATTTTGGAATGTTGATGTATGAGTCACATTATGGGCTGAAAGAACTATATGAAGTTAGCTGTGATCAATTGGATTTCATGGTTGATTTTTCAAAAGGCTATGATTATATTCTTGGATCAAGGATGATGGGTGGTGGTTTTGGTGGATGTACCATTAATTTAATTCACTCAGATTTTATAGATCAATATGTAGAGAAAATATCAAAGGAATATTATAATAAATTTGAGGTACACCTAACACCAATTGTTACAACTATTAGTGATGGATTAAATTCTTATAAAAAATGAAGAAAAATAAAACAATTTTAGTTACTGGAGGATTGGGTTATATAGGGTCTCATACGGTTGTTGAATTAATTGAAAATGGATTTGAGGTGATTATAGTTGATAATCTTTCAAACTCTGAAATTTTTATATTAGATCACATAAATAAAATAACCGGAGTAAAACCAAAATTTTATGAGTTTGATTTAACTGAAAATGATAAAACGGAGGTTTTTTTTAAAGAAAACAAATTTGATGCTATTATTCATTTTGCAGCATTTAAATCTGTTAGTGAATCTGTAAAATACCCATTAAAGTATCATAATAATAATATAAAATCTCTAGAAAATATATTAGAATCAATGAAGGTTCATGAAATAAGAAATATTATTTTTTCATCATCATGTACTGTTTATGGTCAACCAGATAAACTCCCTGTAAATGAAAATGCCCCATTTAAGAAAGCGGAATCTCCTTATGCTGAGACAAAGCAGATTTCTGAAAAGATAATTGAAAATTTTACTCTTGATAACAATAAATTTTCTGCCATATCTTTAAGGTACTTTAATCCTGTTGGTGCTCATCCATCTTCTTTGATTGGTGAGTTACCAAAAGGTATTCCAGAAAACTTAGTTCCTTTTATAACTCAAACTGCGATAGGGAAAAGAGATAGTTTAGTTGTTTATGGTAATGATTATGATACTCATGACGGTACAGCAGTAAGAGACTATATTCATGTTCAAGATTTAAGTAATGCTCACATAGCTGCACTAGATAGACTATTGAATTTTAATAATGAAATTCCATATGAGTATTATAATATTGGTACTGGAATCGGCTATTCAGTAATGGATGTTATAAAATCATTTGAAAAGGTTAATAATTTAAAATTGAAATATAATATTTCAGGTAGGAGAGAGGGTGATATAGAAAAAATATATTCTGACGTTAAACTATCAAAAAAGAAGCTAAGTTGGTCTTATAAAAAAAGTTTAGATCATATGATGAGCTCTGCATGGAAATGGCAAAAACGCCTTAATCAAAAATAATATAGTTTTATAGAAGGACTTGTTGATATAACCGTAGGTTTAAAAAATTGTTAATAATTTGAATTGTTTATCAATAAAATAAATAGGTCTATTAATTATTTTTTTAATAAAAATTGTTGCATTTTTGGGCCAGTTAACTAAAAATTATTTGTTATCGATAACCATTCAAATACCTTATAAATGCATTTTTTACGCATTTTTTATGATATTTAAACGGATTATCTTAAGTTGAATTTTAAACTAAACTTTAAAGCAAACTATGAAAAAGCTTTTACTATTAGTACTGATTTTTATATCAGGTACGAGCTATTTAATGGCTCAAAGTGCTGTAACTGGTAAGGTTACAGATGAAAATGGTAACGGTGTCCCTGGTGCTAATATTATTATTAAAGGCACTAGCTCTGGAACAATAACGGATATAGATGGTAATTTTTCAATAAATACATCATCATCTGATATTCTTATTGTTACTTATGTAGGATACTCGACCCAAGAAATTGTTGTGGGTTCTCAAACAGCTATCAATATTCAATTAAATGAAGATATTGCTGCTCTGGATGAGATTGTTGTTACCGGTTACGGTACACAACTTAGAAAAGAAATAACTAGTGCTGTTACTTCTCTAAATGAAGAAGATTTTAACCAAGGATTAAATGCTAATCCAATGGGTCTTTTAGAAGGTAAAGTTGCTGGTCTTTCTATTACTAAAGCAGGTGGAGATCCAAATGGAGGATTTACACTGAGATTAAGAGGAATTTCAACTGTGGGAGCTAATGCTTCTCCATTAGTTGTTATTGACGGAGTTATTGGAGGTAATTTAGATCTTGTAGATCCAGCCGATATTGCATCTATTGATGTTATTAAAGATGGAGCTGCTGCCGCTATTTATGGAACTAGAGGTTCTAGTGGTGTAATCTTAGTTACTACTAAAAAAGGTAACGCTGGAAATACTCGAGTAGATTATAATGTATCATCATCAGTTGATCAGATAGCTAGACAACCTTATGTTATGACAGCTGCTGAATACAGGAATTTACCTGGAGCTACTGATTTAGGTACAACTACTGATTGGATAGATCTTGTTACTAGAGATGGTGTTTCTCAGGTTCATAATCTTGCAGTATCTGGAGGTAGTTCTCAAACTACTTATAGAGTAGCAATGAACTATAGAGAGCAAGAAGGTATATTGTTAAATACTGGATTTAATAATTTAAATGCCAATGTGAACTTATCTCAAAAGGCTATGAATGGTAAGGCTAGATTTGATGTTAATGTCTCTTATTCTAATAAGGATGCTAAATACGGATTTGGAAATGAAGGATTTAGATATGCATTGCTTTCTAATCCAACTATGCCTGTTTATGATCCTAACTCAATCTATGGAGGATATACTGAGAGAACAATTTTCGATTATTATAATCCATTATCTATTGTAGAACAAAATATTAATGAAGGAAATGACAACCTTTTCCTTGGTTCATTAAAAGGTACTTTTGATCTTAGTGCTATTGTTCCTGGACTTGAAGCAACTGCTTCATATACAAGACAAATCACTGATACAGAGAGAGGTCAATACTATAACAAAACTTCTAGATTTAGAGGTTCTGATAGGAATGGTTTAGCTTCTACGGATAACGCTCAATTTACTTTTAATTTATTTGAAGGTACTTTAGGTTATGCTGGTAGTTCTGGAGATTTAAATACTAGTGCTCTTGTTGGGTATTCTTATCAAGAGTTTTTTAATGAAGGTTATCATGCTGAAGGAGGAGACTTCTTAACAGATGCCTTTACATATCATAATTTAGGTGCTGCTGCTGATTTTGCAAATGGTCTTGGTTCAGTTTGGAGTTATGCTAACTCAAATAAGTTAATTGCGGGATTTGGTAGAGTAAATTTAAATTATGATGATACTTATTTCCTTAATGCAAATTTAAGGTATGAAGGATCAACAAGGTTTGGAGAAAATAATAAGTGGGGTCTTTTCTATGGATTAGGTGCTGGTGTTGCATTAAGTAATTTAATTGATGTAGATGCTATTAATAACTTAAAACTTAGAGTTAGTTATGGACAAACTGGTAATGAACCAGGTGGCTCATATATTTCTCTACAGAGATTTGGACCTGCTGGTAATTTCTATTACAATGGTTCTTATGTTCCAAGTTATGGACCTACTAGTAATGCAAATCCTGATTTAGCATGGGAGACTGCTACACATTTAAATGTGGGTGTTGATTTTGCTGTATTAGATTCTAGATTATTTGGTTCTGTTGAATACTTTACAAGAGAGACTAAGGATCAGTTACTTTCAGTAAATGTTCCTGTACCACCAAATTTGGTTGGTCAAACTCTTTTGAACATTGGTACTACAAAAAACACAGGTCTTGAAGCTACTGTTAGCTACAATGTACTGAATAGTAGTGATGTTTCTTGGAGTACTGGATTAATATTTGGAACAAACACAAGTGAACTTGTTAGTTGGTCTGATGGTGATCTTTCTTTTGGAAGTGAGTTATTTAGAGCTTCTATGGGATCTCCTGGACAGTCGGGCGTTTCATTAGTCAGAGTTGTTGAAGGTGCTTCTTTAGGTCAGTTATGGGGTCCAGTTTATGATGGACTTAATACTGATGGTACATTTAAATTTAAAGATTTAGATGGCGATGGTGTATATTGTGATTGTGATGCAGATAGACAAGTTGTTGGAAATGGTCTTCCAGATTTTACTCTTGGATGGTCAAATACTCTTAATATAGGAAACCTTGATATTTCAATGTTTTGGAATGGAGAATTTGGACATGATTTATTCAACTCTTGGAGAGGTTTTTATGAAAATACAGGACCTACAGTTGTTCAAAATTGGAACGTGATTAAAACTAGTCACTATGATCCTAATTTGAAAGCTGCTGCAGCAAACAGTTCACATGTTGAAGATGCTACTTATATTGAATTAAATAATGTTACTGTAGGTTATTCTATGCCTGATTTAACAAAACATATTCAAAATTTAAGAGTTTATGTTTCTGCTCAGAGACCATTAATGTTTACTGGTTATGAAGGAGTTGATCCTATTTCAAGATGGACTGATGGAGGAGATCCATTGGCTCCAGGTGTTGAAAGACGATCAACCTATTTTAGAGCTAGAACGTTTACGATAGGTGTTAATTTAACTTTATAATTTAAAGAACTATGAAAAATTTAATAATAGAAATGAAAAAGTTAATGTTAGTAGTTGCAGGTTTAATATTTATTGTTCCTGCATGTACGAATTTAGATGAAGAACTATACAGTGATTTAGCTGCAGAGAATTTCTTCACAACTGATGAAGAAAATATTGCTGCATTAGGTCAAGCATATTCTTCATTTACTGCATGGGGTAATCACTCTAATATTTGGTCTACAAATGAAATTTCATCTGATGAAATTGTTATTCCAACTAGAGGTGGTGACTGGTATGATGGTGGTATACTATTACAGTTACACCAGCATGAGTTTGCTGTAGATAATGGTTTTTTTGGAAATGCTTGGGGTGTTGCTTATAGTGGCATAAATACGTGTAATAGATTGATTTATCAATTTAGTTCTATAGAAGGTGCTGATGCTTATGAGGCTGAATTAAGAGCTTTAAGAGCATTTTGGTATTTTCACTTAGTGGATATGTTTGGAAATGTACCTTTATCAACAGATTTTACTGAAACAGAAGCTAAAGCTAATTCTTCAAGGACTGAAGTTTATAACTTTATTAAAAGTGAATTAGATGCAGTTATTCCTCTTCTTACTGATAAGAAGGATGGTACCACTTATGGTAGAATGAATAAATGGTCTGCTCTTGTACTTAGAATGAAGTTACAATTGAATTCTTCTGTATGGACAGGATCTGCTGCATGGGCTGGTGCAAAAGCTGATGCTGATGCAATTATCAATTCTGGACTTTATAGTTTAGAGGCTACATATTCAGATAATTTTAAAACGGAAAATTCTGGTTCAAGTGAGAATATTTTTGTTGTACCTTATGATGAAGTATTTGCTGGTGGTTTTAACTGGGCAGCTATGACATTACATTATGCTAGTCAAAATACTTTTAATTTAACTTACCAACCATGGAATGGATATGCTACGGTCGAAGAATTTTATAATTCTTATGTTGATCCAGCATCTAATCCAGGTCCTCAAGGAGAAGTATTTAAGGGTAAAACAACAGCTACAGGAACTCTTGATAGTAGATTATCGAATTTTGTTATAGGTCCTCAAGGAACTGATGATCCAGCTGGTGGAGAACCAGGTGATGATGATGGTGCTGGATTAAACTTTACTCCATATATAAATATGATATATCCTGATGCTTGTCGTCAGTGTGGTGCTAGAGTTGGTAAATATGAGTTTGCTCAAGGTTCTAGAGATAATCTAAATAATGATTTTGTTTTATTTAGATATGCTGATGTACTACTTTCAAAAGCAGAGGCTCACTTGTGGTCAGGTGATGCTGCTGGTGCTTTAGGTATTGTAAATCAAATTAGAACAAGAGCTGGAGTTACTCCTTTTAATTCTTTAACAACTGTTAACTATCTTGCAGAAAGAGGTAGAGAAATGTATGCAGAGAATGATAGAAGAAGAGCTCTAATTAGATTTGGTAAGTTTAATGATGCTTGGTGGGAAAAAACTGCTTCAGATAGTAAGTATAATTTGTTCCCTATTCCAAAAGCTCAGTTAGATGCAAATGCTAAATTGACTCAAAATCCTGGATACTAATAGTTAGTTAGTTTTTAATTAGCTTAATAAATTAAAGCAAGCGATTTTTTCGCTTGCTTTTTTTTTATCTTCGTATCTACAAATTAATGATTAATGAGGAGTTTAGGTTTTATAATTTTAGTGACATTAATTATCTCTTGCTCTGATAACAGAAAGAAAAACACTTTATTTACTCAGGTTTCAGATTCCGGAATTAATTTTTCAAACACACTTAATTATACAGAGGAACTTAATCCTTATACATATCGTAATTTTTATAATGGTGGCGGTGTAGGTATTGGTGATATTAATAATGATTCTCTTCCTGACATTTTTTTTACTGGAAATCTTGTTTCAAACAAACTTTATCTTAATAAAGGAAATTTAAAATTTGAAGATATAACGATTAGTTCGGGTTTAGATTCTAAAGGAATTTGGTCTACTGGTGTTAGCATGGTTGATATTAATAGTGATGGCTTTTTAGATATATATGTATGTAAATCAGGTCCACCTGGAGGAGAAAGGAGATATAATGAACTTTATATAAATAATGGAGATTTGTCTTTTACTGAACGTTCTAGTGAATATAATTTAGATAATGAAGGCCTTTCTACTCATGCTGCTTTTTTTGATTATGATAATGATGGAGACTTAGACTGTTATTTACTTAATAATACAGTAAAGTCTATTGGTGTAGGTTTTGATTTAGTAAAAGACTTAAGGAATATTAGTAATGATCAAGGAAATAAGTTACTTAGAAATGATGATAATTTTTTTGTTGATATTTCTGATGAATCTGGAATTTACACAAGTGAAATTGGTTTTGGTTTAGGTGTTACAGTTGGAGATATTAATTTGGATGGATGGTCTGATATGTTTATTTCTAATGATTTTTTTGAGAAAGATTATTTATATATAAATAATAAAGATGGTTCATTTAATGAATCACTAGAAGATTATATGAATGAAATTTCCATGGGTTCTATGGGTGCAGATATGGCCGATATAAACAACGATGGATATTCAGAAATTTTTGTTACTGAGATGTTACCAAAAAGACATGATAGACGTGTTTCAAAATCTGTTTTTGATAGTTGGGATAAATATCAGTTATCTCTTGATCAGGGTTATTATCATCAGTTTAATAGAAATGTTCTCCAGTTAAATAATAGAAATGGTTCATTTTCTGATATTTCTAGAATATCAGGACTTGATGCTACTGATTGGAGCTGGGGTGCTCTTATTTTTGATATGAATAATGACGGGTTAAAAGACATTTTTGTTGCTAATGGAATTTATAAAGATTTATTAGACCAAGATTATGTTAATTTTTTAGCTAATCCTTCAGTGATTTCTAATATGATTAAATCTGAAAAGGAACCAATTAAAAAATTGATTGATATGATCCCTTCAGAAGCATTACCTAATTATGCATTTGAAAATAAAGGAAATTTATCTTTTATAAATTCAACAAAAAAGTTTGGTTTAGGAATGCCAACTTATTCTAATGGTTCTGCCTATGGAGATTTAGATAATGATGGAGATTTAGATTTAGTGATTAATAATGTTAATATGAAATCATTAGTATATGAAAATAATTCTAATAAAAATTATATTTCTTTTTCATTTAATTCACAGTCTAAAAATAAATTTGGTATAGGTACTAAAGTATTTGTTTATACTAATTCATCTATAATGTATCAGGAATTATCTCCGATGAGAGGATTCCAATCCTCAGTGGATTATCGATTATTTTTTGGTTTAGATTCTAAGAATTTTATTGATAGTGTTAAAATTATATGGCCTTATCAAAAAGAAATAGTTTTAAAAAAACTAACTTCTAATAGACACTATGTTATTAATGAACCTACTGAGAATTCAGTATCTAAAACTCATAATGATAGTATAAAATCAATTTTAAATAAATCTAATATAGATTTAAATTTTGAACATATTGAAAATGAGTTTGTTGATTTTGATAGAGAGAGATTACTGTATAAGATGAATTCTAATGAAGGACCATGTTTTTGTTCTTATGATTTTAATTCCGATGGAAATCAAGATATTTTTATAGGTGGAGCTAAAGGGCAATCTTCAGCTATTTATTATCAAAATGATGATGGTAGTTTTTTTAAGTATAATACAGTTTTTAAAAGTGATAAAAACTCTGAAGATGTTGATTGTTTAGCTGATGATTTTAATGGAGATGGGTTAGTTGATTTATATGTTGTTAGTGGTGGAAGTGAATATTCTATTTATTCTCCAGAATTGATGGATAGAATATATTTTAATGCAAATGGAAGAAGTTTTTATAAATCAAATAACTCACTTTTGACAATGAAAAAATTTGAGAGTACTTCTACAGTATCTAGTAATGATTTTGATTTAGATGGAGATAAAGATTTATTTGTAGGTACACGTTTAAATATTGGTTCCTATGGTTCTTCAACAAAAAGTTATATTCTTGAAAATGATGGCAAAGGAATATTTAAAGATATTACTAATAACATAGCACCAGGAATAAATTCTTTAGGAATGGTTACCGATAGTGAATTTGTAGATTTAGATAATGACAATAAAAAGGAGCTAATAGTTGTAGGTGAGTGGATGCCTGTAAAAGTTTATAAGTATGAGGATAGGAAATTTATTGATATTTCAGAAATTATTGGACTAGATAAAACAAATGGTTTATATAATGTTATAAAGGTAGCTGATATTAACAATGATTCATTTAATGATATTATTTTAGGAAATTATGGATTAAACTCATCATTTAAAGCATCTAAAAGCAAACCTTTAACTCTTTTAGTAAATGATTTTGATAATAATGGAAGGACAGAACAAATAATTGGTATGTATTATGGTAATGATCTTTATCCTATAGTCCAATTAAAAGATCTTTGGATGCAGATTCCAAATTTAAAAAAGAGATTTTTAAAATATGAGTCCTATAAAAATAAAAAATTATTAGAGATGTTTGATCAAGATATAATCAATTCTTCTGAAATAAAGTATGTTTATAATTTAAGTAGTACAATTTTAATTAATAATGATGGAGAATCATTCGATGTTAAAGAGCTTCCATTTGAGGCACAGATTTCCTCCATATTTTCATTATACTTGGATGATTTTAATAATGATCAAAATTTGGATTTAATAATTGGTGGAAACTCATTAAAGATAAAGCCTGAGTATGGAAGTAATAATGCTAGTTTTTCATTGATGTTGTATGGAGATGGAAATGGTAGTTTTACGAGCGTTAATTCTATTGAGTCTGGTCTTTTTATTAAAGGAGAAGTGAGAGATATTACAAAAATTAGAGTAAAAAATCAAGATAATTATATTTTTGCATTGAATAATTCTAAAATTAAAGCATTTAAAAAATGAGATTTATTTTTAAATTACTTTTTATCATTCCCTTTTCTATCATCTTATATTCTTGTGAGACAAATCCATATTTATTACGTGAAAAAAGTGAGCTTGAGTCAGGTGTAATTTATGATTCGTTATTTCTTGGTGTTAAATTCAAAATGACATCAAAAGAATTCTATGCTCATTGCTGGGATCTCAATAAAAAAGAAATTATTACTCAAGGTTCTTCCAATAATTCTGTTAGATTTATTTTACAATCTGAATCAAATGATGGAAAAATCGAAATGCTTTTCTATCCGGTTTTTAATAACGATAGTATATATGAAGTAAATTCTACATTTTCATATATTGGATGGGCACCATGGAATAAAAATTTATTTTCTGATTTTTTAATTGAAGATGTAAAACAAATTATGGAAGACTGGTATGGATCTAATTTTATTACCATAAAAAATCCTAAAAATGATAAGATATTATATGCTACTGTAAATGGTAATAGAAGAATTGCAATTACTATTGTTGATGATAGTAAAGTAAGGGTAAGATTTACTGATATATTAGTTGAAAAAACAATAACTGAATGAGAAAGTATTTCATTATTTTTTCAGTTTTATTTTTAGGTTTTTCATGTATTTATAAAAAAGATAGTTTATTTATTGAGTTATCCAAAAATAAAACAAACATCACATTTAGAAATGATCTTAAATATAAAGAGGATTTTAATATTTTTACATATCGAAATTATTATAATGGAGGAGGAGTTGGCCTAGGTGATATCAATAATGATGGATTATTAGATATCTATTTCACATCTAATTTAAATCAGAATGAACTTTATTTGAACAAAGGAAATTTTCAATTTGAAAATATTACAAGTATTTCAAAAGTAGGAGGGAGTAGATCTTGGAGCACAGGAGTAAGTATGATTGATATAAATGGCGATGGTTATATTGATATTTATGTTTCAAATTCTGGAGATATAAAAGGAGATAATAAACAAAATGAATTATTTATTAATAATGGAGATTTAACATTTACTGAAAAAGCTAAAGAATATGGTCTTGATGATAAAGGTTATTCTACTCATGCTGCTTTTTTTGATTATGATAGAGATGGTGATTTAGATTGTTATTTATTAAATAATTCCTACAAAGGAGGGTTTAGAATTACAAATATTGGTGAAAATCAAAGACCAGTTAGAGATTCAGTAGGGGGAGATAAATTATTTAAAAATGAGAATGGTGTTTTTGAGGATGTTAGTGAATCTTCTGGTATATATGGAAGTATTGTAGGTTTTGGATTAGGAGTAACTGTGGGAGATGTTAATAATGATGACTGGATGGATATTTATGTTTCTAATGATTTTTTTGAAAGAGATTATTTATATATAAATAATAAAAATGGAGGTTTTTATGAGGATTTGGAAAATAGGATAAGAAGTACAAGTGCAGCTTCTATGGGTGCTGATTTAGCAGATATAAATAATGATGGGTTTGCAGATATTTTTGTAACTGATATGCTTCCTGAACCTGATGAAAGAATAAAAACAGTTACTACTTTTGATAGTTGGGATAGACAACAGTTCAGCATAAAAAATGGTTATGGCCTTCAGTTTACTAGAAATACTTTGCAATTAAATAATGGAAATAAAACTTTTAGTGAAGTAGCTAGACTAATGGGAGTTGAGGCAACAGATTGGAGCTGGGGAGCATTAATGTTTGATTTTCAAAATGATGGGAATAAGGATATTTTTGTAGCAAATGGAATTTATCAAGATTTAACTGATCAAGATTTTTTACAGTATGTTACTCAAGATGAAGTAGTTCAACAAATTATTTCTCCGGGCAAAGTAAATTATGAAAAGCTAATTTCATTAATTCCAAGTGTGCCAATATCTAATTATGCTTTTGTGAATAATGAGAATTTAGAATTCACAAATAAATCAAAAGAATTGGGGCTTGATAAAAGAAGTTTTTCAAATGGTTCAGCTTATGGTGATCTTGATAATGATGGTGATTATGATCTTGTTGTAAACAATGTTAATATGGATGCTTTTATTTATGAAAATAAATCAGAGATTAAGTTCCCTGAAAATAATTTCATTAAAATTAAGTTAAAGGGATCAGATAAAAATTTAAATGCAGTCGGTACTAAAGTAATTGCTTATTTAGATAATAAATCAATTTATATGGAACAAATGCCAATAAGAGGATTCCAATCAACAGTTGATAATAATTTAATTCTTGGTATTGGTAAATCTGAAAAAATTGATTCAATTTTAATTCATTGGTATGATGGGTCTATTTCAAAAAAGGTTAATGTCCCATTAAATAAAAAAATTTCATATGAGATAGAAAAATCTAGTTATAAACTTAATAAGGTTATTAGCTCACCTTTATTTACTGAAAGTGAAACTCCAATTATAGATTTTATTCATGAAGAAAATAATTTTGTTGATTTTGATAAAGATAGATTATTATTTCATATGAGTTCAACAGAAGGTTCTTGTATGTGTAATGCAGATATTGATGGTGATGGTAATCAGGATGTTTTTATTGGAGGTGCAAAAGGAATGCCTAGTTCTATTTTTTTACAAAAAGAAAATTCTTTTAAGAAATTAAATTTAAAAATATTTGAAGATGATAAAGAATCTGAGGATACAGATTGTATTTTATTTGATGCTAATAATGATGGGTATATTGATATTTATGTTACAAGTGGTGGAAATGAGTCTTCTGTTTATTCTCCAGAGTTACGTGATAGATTATATTTTAATAATAAAAATTATTCTTTTGTAAAGTCAAATCAAATATTACCTGCTGGTACTTTTGAAAGTTCATCTGTTGTAAAAAATATTGATTTTGATAACGATGGAGATGAAGATCTATTTATTGGAACCAGATTAATTCCTCAAAAATATGGTCTCCCTGCAAATGGATATATTTTAGAAAATAATGGAAGTGGAATATTTAAAAATATTACAGATTCTATTGCTCCTGATTTGAATAAAATAGGGATGATTACTGATGGTGGATGGATAGATTTTGATAGAGATGGAGATAAAGATTTAGTTATAGTAGGCCATTGGATGCCAATTACATTATTTGAAAATCATTCTGGATTATTAAAAAAATCTAATATTAAAGTTTTTGATAAGACTAATGGTTGGTGGAATTCATTACTTATTGAAGATTTAAATCAAGATGGATATGATGATTTAATTATTGGAAATCATGGTCTTAATTCTCGTTTTCATGCAACTAAAGAAAAACCTATTACTATGTATATAAATGATTTTGATAATAATAATAGTATAGAGCAAGTGATATTTCAATATAATGGAGATAGTGCTTATACAATGTCTCTTAAACATGATTTAGTTATGCAAATGCCTAGCTTAAAAAAAAGATACTTAAAATATAATAGTTATAAAAATCAAACAGCCAATGATATATTTTCTCCAAAAAAAATAAGTACAAGTATTAAGAATTTTATTTATGATCTTGAAACCGCAGTTTATATAAATGATTCGTCATTTTTTAAAAAGTTAAGTATACCTATAGAAGCGCAGTTTTCTACAACTAGTGCAATTCATGTTAATGATTATGATTATGATGGGTTTAAAGATATTTTATTAGGTGGTAATTTATATAATGTTAAACCTGAAATTGGCAGATATGATGCTCAATATGGACTATTATTACTTGGCAATAACAAAAATTTTAAAAAAATAAATAATAATTTATCTGGTATAAAATTTAATGGTCAGACTAGAGATCTTTTGACTTTAAAAATTCAATCTAAAAATATTTTATTTGTGTTAAACAATAATGATAAATTACAATCATTCATATATTGAAATGAATAAAAGAATACTCTATTGTCTACTTTTTTTATTTTTATTTTGTTGTCAAAAGAAAGAAACTCTTTTTGTAAAATTAGACTCTGAAAATACAAATATTACTTTTAAAAATCAACTTCAAGAAAACGAGAGATTTAATATTATTGAATATCTATATTATTATAATGGAGGAGGAGTTGCGGTAGGTGATATAAATAATGATGGTTTGGTTGATATATATTTTTCATCAAATCAAAATAAAAACAAACTTTATCTTAATAAAGGAGACTTTCAGTTTAAAGATATATCGCTTAGTGCAGGTGTCGAATCAAATGGAGAGTGGAAGACTGGAGTTAATTTTATAGATATAAATAATGATGGATACTTAGATATTTATCAAACCAGATTAGGTCGATATAAAAATATAGTTGGTAAAAATGAATTATTTATTAATAATGGCGACCTTACATTTTCTGAAAAAGCTTCTGATTTTGGTCTTGATTTTGAAGGGTTTTCTACTCATGCTGCTTTTTTTGATTATGATAATGATGATGATCTAGATATGTATCTATTGAATCATTCAGTACATACTGAAAGAAGTTATGGTAATTACAAATTGAGATTTGAAAGAGATGATAAGTCTGGGGATAAATTATATAGAAATGATATTAAAAATGGTCAACCTTATTTTGTTGATGTGTCAGAAGAGTCTGGGATTTTAGGTAGTAATATTGGTTATGGGTTAGGAATATCAATAAGTGATATTAATAAAGATGGTTGTGATGATATTTATATATCAAATGATTTTAGAGAAAATGATTATTTATATATAAATAATTGTGATGGAACTTTTATTGAAAGTTTAGAAGAGTATATTAACCATACTTCAAGATTTTCAATGGGAAATGATATTTCTGATATAAATAATGATTTATTCCCAGATATTTTTGTTTTAGATATGCTACCAGAGGATGAAAAAGTACTTAAAAATTCTGTAGGAGAAGATTCTTATGAAATATTTAAATTAAAATTAAACTATGGATTTAATAAACAATTCTCAAGAAATACATTACAATTAAATAATCGAAATAATACTTTTTCCGAAGTAGCTCAATTATTAAATATTCATGCAACAGATTGGAGCTGGTCAACATTAATAGAAGACTTTGATCTTGATGGTAATAATGATATTTTTATAACAAATGGAATAGTTAAAAGACCAAATGATATGGATTATATAAATTTCTTATCAAATGAAAACCTGAAGA
>Ga0209035_10000250_pt1 | contig 21655 bp, 23 predicted proteins | sample MarorgKNORR_S2LV_6_FD_188220 | JGI IMG/M metagenome (GOLD analysis project Ga0209035, IMG submission 188220) | Marine microbial communities from the Southern Atlantic Ocean, analyzing organic carbon cycling - AAIW_A/KNORR_S2/LV (SPAdes) (version 2) | ecosystem: Environmental > Aquatic > Marine... | reverse complement strand
GATATTTGCACTAATAATAATTAGTCCCAATATACCTGTTAAAAAGACAAACTTTCTTCTTTTATTTTTTGGATTCTCAGTATTCTCATCTTTTTCTTTTATTTCTTTGATAGGAGTGGGCATGATCACATCATGGGTGAATTCACTGTTCCCTACTTGTTCTACTATCTCGTCGACTTCTACGGGCGTACTAATTCCCATTTCATCTAATGCCTCTCTTCCATATATTCTCTCAGCAAGCTTGTAATATTCTTCATAAATCTCTAATTCCGAAGGATCCATAGACCCATCTAATAGATCTCTGAGTCTTTCGGCCTCATTCATTAATCCGGTTTCGGACTTCACTCCTTCATGAATGAAACCCAAGAAAGCATCTTCTTATGTATATTATTTACGCTTTATCGCTGCTTTCGCTGCACTGATTATTGCATTGAAATCAATATTTAGGTGTGACATCAGTTCAGAGGTGTCCCCGCTTTCTCCAAATCTATCCTCTACTCCTACCATCTCTAATGGGGTAGGGATGTTTCTGGCTAGATATTCTGACACTCCTCCTCCTAATCCTCCGATAACAGAGTGGTCTTCTACAGTTACGATACAACCACATTCTTTGGCTAATTTCCCAATTAATTCACCATCTAGAGGTTTGATTGTATGCATATCAATTACGCTAGCATTAATCCCTTCTTCAGATAACTTTTCTGCGGCTATTTTTGCTTCATTGACCATAACGCCGCATGCTATTATTGCAACATCATTTCCTTCTTTGACAATACTCCCTTTACCTATTTTAATTTCTTTAACATTATTCTGAGTATATACTCTAGGGACCTTATTCCTAGCAGTCCTTGTATACGATGGTCTGTCATGATTTAATAATTGTAGAGTTAATTCTTCAGTTGACAAGTCATCACATGGATGAAGGACAGTCATATTAGGTATTGTCCTGTATATCGCTAAATCTTCTATTGATTGAGCACTACTGCCATCAGTACCTGTATGTATTCCTCCATGACTACCGCAAATATGTACTACTAAACCGGGTCTAGCAATACCATTCCTCACTTGTTCAAATGCTCTCTCAGTAAATATTGCAAATGTACTTGCAAATGGTATTTTTCCTGATGATGCCATTCCTGCCGATACAAGCATCATATTTTGTTCAGCAATACCCATTGAGATAGTTCTTTCAGGGTTTTCCGCTCTAAACAAACATGACTTAGTTGATTTACCTAAATCCGCTTCGAGTACTACGACTCTTTGATCTGATGCTAATTTTAGTAATGCAGAACCATAACCATCTCTCGAAGCTCCACCTGATGACGGTGCACTCATGATAATTCCTCCAATGCGAGAACTAATTCTTCATCAGTTGGTGCTTTTCCATGGAATGCTGGATTATTTTCCATAAAAGAAACACCCTTTCCCTTAATTGTATGCGCCACTATTGCATAGGCTTGAGTTTGATCATTATTAGCTTGTTTTATTGCTTCAACTATCTCAGTCATATTATGTCCATCAATTTCAATAACTTTCCAACCAAATGATTGGAACTTTGCTCCTATATCTCCAATTTCCATTTGAACTTCCATGAAATCATCATTTTGTATTCTATTTCTATCAATTATAACATTTAAGTTTCCAATATTATGGAAACTTGTTGCCATGGCTGCTTCCCAAATTTGTCCTTCTTGAGTTTCACCATCTCCAATCATCACCCATATATTTCTTTCACTTGAGTCCATTCTTGCTGCTATTGCACATCCTAAACCGAATGAAAGACCCATACCTAGGCTACCTGCAGAAAAATCCACTCCATCAGTCCATTTCATGTCAACATGTCCTTGACAAATTGAACCTAAAGTTCTGAAACTATCGATATCACTTTGGGTAATTACTCCTAGGTGATGAAGCATTGAATATACTGCTGGACTAGCATGTCCTTTACTCATTACAAATCTATCACGATCGTCCCAATTTGGGTTCGCTGGATCGAAACGAAATTCCGTTTCATATAATCCGACAATTAGGTCTATTGCTGACAGTGAACCTCCTGGGTGTCCTGCTCCTGCTTTGTGTACCATCTCGACAATGTCTATTCGACATTTCCTTGCAATTTCCATTAATTGTACTTCGCTTATGCTAATGTTAGCACCCCTTTGAACACGTGTCATTGAAATTGGCTATTGATGGTTTGCAGTGCTATAACTCCTATTGTCCAATACATTGGTTGATATTTGACAAGCATTACCACTCTTCGGAGATATCATGATTGACGTACCACTGTCAGGTAATCAGGACTGGAGAAAAGTCCTCAAAAACCTCCCATTACCACTTTCTGTTGGAAGTGATCAACTCTTAATTGAGTGCTTAGATACTATAACTAATGGCGGATATGTTGATGTTGAAAAAGGAGTAGAACTTTTTGAATCTGCTAATATTTCAGGAATATCTGCTCTTGCCGACTTAATTAAAAAATCACGTTTTGGAGATCATGTTTACTTCAACGATAATTTACATGTTAATACAACAAATATCTGTGTTTTAGCCTGCAGATTCTGTGCATTTCGAAAAGGCCCGAGACATAGTGATGCTTATGCACTAAGTATCGAAGAATATCTTCATCGAATAGAACCTTTTAGTGAGATTATTGATGAAGTACATTCAGTTGGCGGTTTACATCCTGATTGGACAGTTAGTTACTATGAAGATTTGTATAGAGCTGCAAAAGAAGCGTATCCAAATATACACATCAAGTCGTTAACTGCAGTTGAAGTAAAACACATTTCTAGTCGCAGTGGCATATCAGTCAAAGAAACACTTTCTCGATTAAAATCAGCAGGTCTTGATTCTCTTCCCGGTGGTGGTGCTGAGATATTAGTCGACACTGTAAGAGACAGAATTTGTCGCGGAAAAGAATCCTCTGATGAGTATCTCAAGATTCATGAAATTGCTCATAGTTTAGATATCAAAACTAATTGTACTATGTTATTTGGTACAGTTGAAACAATCCGAGAAAGAGCAATTCATCTCTCGAAACTTAGGAATCAACAAGATATAAGTAAGGGTTTCCAATGTTTTGTTCCCTACCCATTTTTACCTGATAAAACACGTCTTCCTGAGGCACAACTTGCATCTATGAATGAAATTATTAGAGTTATTGCCATATCTAGAATCATGTTAGATAATATCCCACATATCAAAGCATACCGAATGAATATAGGTAGTCATGTGGCATCAATTGCTCTTAATTCAGGTGCTGATGACATAGATGGTACAGTTAATCATGAAGAAATAATGCATGAGGCAGGTAGTTCTGCAAGGTTAGACTCTGATAGTAACGAACTTGCAAGATTAATCGAAGATATCGATTTAGCTCCAGTTAAAAGAAATACAACTTATACTGAATTTACTCGATATAAGAGAAAGCCAGATAATGGTGGAAGGAAACTTCCTGTTGCTCAATCAGTGTAGTGGTAAGATGTCTTGGGAATCAGTACTTGGGCGAGTTGCATTTGCTAATTGTGATCCAATATTTGACGGACTAGAAAATAAGTGGAAAATTCTTCCAGCTCCTCCTGCTTGGCTCACAGGTCACCTTCTTCGTAGAGATTGTCTGACTGCTCCAATACCAGCTGCTGATTATGCTAAGCATTCTGATGAGTTACTTTTGCTACCAAATTTAGGTATAGTCAGTAAAGGTGATGTTGGTTCAGTTATTCTTTTCGGTACAAGATCTATAGATCAGATGAGAGATGTTGCTTTACCCTCTGATTCATCTTCATCCAGAGCATTGCTTCAATGGTTTTTGAAATTAAAAAATCTAGACCCTAAATTCTATGAAATGGGTCCGGACCTTACTGCTATGCTTGAAAAATCAGATGGTGCATTATTGATAGGTGATAGGGCATTGATTGCAGCGAAAGAAAATCCTGAGCTAGTTAAACTTGATTTAGGTTCTGAATGGACTAAGATTACAGGTTTCCCAATGGTTTTTGGAGTCTTTGCAGCACGTAAAGATTCAGAATTTTCCAAATTAAATATTGCCAGAAAAGATATGATTGATCAGTATAATCGTTTTCTTGAAGATAGTTCATGGAATCAAGAAGTAATATCTCGAACCTCTTTGAAATTAGGATTTCCTGAATCTAGAATTTCTGAGTACTTCACAGTTGAAGTGCAAAATAAACTCGATGAAGAGTCCAAGGAAGGTCTTGAATATTTTTTGAAAACTGTCTGTGGTATGCAAGATGATATAACATGGCTTCCTAATCAAGAATAATTTAATTCTTGACTTAGCAGATAGTCCTGAAAAAACAATCAATGAGGGGGATTCTGAATCCCCTATTTTTTATTTATTCATCAGATCCAATGAATTTAATTCCGTCAACATCTAATTCACTGTCAACCATTCCAATTTTTTGACCTTCCTTAAGAAATAGTCTTATTGCATCTCTTCCATCATTTCCATAATCAATGGTACGTTCATTAACATACATTCCAACAAACTCTTTGTTAGTCTCATCATCTATTCCTCTCCCCCATTTTTTAGCGAATTCAAGTGCACTATCTGGATTTTCTAATGAATGAACTATGCTGTTTTTCACATCTTCTGTTAATGCTTCACATAATTCCATACCGAGATCTTTTCTGACTACATTTCCTCCTAGAGGTAGAGGTAGACCTGTTTTTTCATTCCACCAAATTCCTAAATCTAGAATTAATTTCACACCCTCTGACTTCCATGTTAGTTGACCTTCATGAATAATTACACCAGCATCATATTCTCCACTAGCAACTTTAGGTAAAATCTCATCGAATGGGACTACCTCTACTTTCACATCACCCCATGCTAGAAGTAAAGATAGGTATGCACTAGTACCTAAACCAGGTATTGCAATAGTTTTTGTTTTTGCTTCCTCCTCTGTCATATCTCTATTTGAGATAACCATTGGTCCATATCCCTCACCCATTGAAGCTCCACAGTTCATTAGATGATAATTTTCAGCAATTAATGGGAAAGAATGAATGCTTACAGCAGATATTTCATAGGTTCCCTTCATAGCATGTTTGTTCAATGTTTCAATATCAAGGAGTACGTGTTGGTAATCTCTACCCTGTGTATCTATGGCTCCAGTAGTCATTGCATGGAACATGAATGCATCATCTGGGTCTGGCGAATGGCCGACTTGGTAGGTCGTTGGGGCAGCTGTCATGATTTCGCGATAGAAATCTAATACAAAACTGTGTGTATCTATGAATGTTGAATGGCAAGGATGAATAGAGTCACTCTTTACGGCCAAATCATGCCAGATGCTTCAATACTCTCCACAGCCACAGGACAGTTAGGTCCAGTATGCTCAATTACAGGTAAAGCAATGACTTTTGCTGAGGCAATGGTATTGGATGACAAATTTGTTTGTTGGGAAGCATATGTTGAAGCTACAGGAGCAGATTCTGCTACCGATGATAAATACGTTTCAGACTTAAATCTTGAATGAGCAAACCTCAACTTAATTTGCTACCTGCTTACTACCGGTGTTATGGTCGAGGGTTGGAGTCGTTTCGCTTTACGTTTCAGCGACTATTATAAATCTCTCAATCATAATGATTTGTGGGTGCCTCCAAGATTAAAAAACCGTGAATGGATGTTCATACCATGGGGTTCTCATCCTCCAGACAGACACAGGGGTTTCGTCGATAAGAAAGGTCTTTCAGATTATCTTAAGCAAAGGTCACCTCATTCTTGTTTTCACAGTACTGCATACTACAAGTTACCTAATGAAAGAAAGATGTTAGATAAACAATGGTTGGGTGCTGATTTAATTTTTGATCTTGATGGTGATCATTTACCTGGTGTTTCAGACAATGACTTTCCTACAATGATTTCAAAAATTCAAGACCAAGCATGGACTCTTTGGTCTGAATTCTTAGAACCTGAATTTGGTTTTGAAGAAAAATATGTTCAGACCTCATTCTCAGGACATCGAGGATTCCATATACATGTCCGCGACCCCTCTCTTTTACACTTAGATTCTAATGCTCGTAGACAATTAGTAAATTATATCCGTGGCGAAGGAATTAGTGTTCAAACTACTTTATCAGGGCCATCATCTGGATGGAAAAATCGAATTAATACTGGTATGAGCTCTGTAACTCATAAGTTGAAAATCATAGCTGAAAAAGGTCCTGATCATAAATTATATCTCGACGAACTCGAATTAGCTATGGAAAAACAAGCCAAATCTCCTAATTCTAAGGTGAAAAAGGCATCACGTGCTAAAATAAAAGAAATTGCTGAATTAGCAGATGAAGAACGCTTGGGACGATTAATTCGTGATAATAAATTGAGAGTTTTTGGTGAAAAAAACACAGCAATATTTTGGGAGATGGTGAAGGGCGATAGTTCTGTAGTTCTAGGTTCAGCGGGTGAGACTGACGAAGCAGTAACTGTTGATGTAAAAAGAGTAATTCGATGGATAGGTAGCCTTCACGGAAAATGTGGTCTAAGAGTTACAGAGATGCCATTACACAGATTAAATCCCGATTCATCTAATGCTTTTGATCCGTTAACTGAACCAATTGTATTTTCTTCCGATAAAAAATTCAATATTTTATTAAATAAAGACGATGTAACTGTCGAATTGGGTGGAAATAGAGTCGAAGGCAGTGCTGGAGATAAAATAGAAGTTACAGAAACATTAGCTACTTTCATTGTTCTGAAAGGCTGGGGCTCAATTGTCAATTAGAGTATATTTTGAACACTGAATCACAATATGTTGAAGAGTGATTGGGTACGGAACAGTGTTAGTGAGTACTATGGGCGAGGACGAGAACAGTCAAGATATGCCTCAAGGAATGCCTCTGCCCCCATTACCTCCGGGCATTTCTTTACCTCTTCCTCCACCTCCGCCACCTCCCTCTTTAGAAATGGAAATTGAGGATGATATTCTAGAGGATGAAGTGGTTCTCGAAACAATTATTCCTGAATCAGGAGAAACCTCACAACCATCTGATTTCCAGTCTCATTGGGAAAAAAGAAAAGCAGCAGATCCTAACCTATCAGTTGGCAATAGGCAGAGTATGTATGGTCATATTGATCGTATAGCAACTGGTGAAGTGGGTACATTGTTAGATAGATTTTCTAATCGTTTTGGTTCTGAACTGGATAGAGAAATCATTGTTCTTCGTAAGAAACAACAACAAGAAATGAGGGCCATTAAACCTACAGTTGAATTGATAAAACCTCCAAACGAAGATTATCTTGGTACTACCGAGGAAAGTTCTGAGGATGAAGAAGATGAATTCTCTGAATTCTTTAACATAGTGAATAATCTTCTTGGCAATATGGACGATGAGTTCGTAAATAATTTCATTCAATCTGATTCATTTTCATTATTTGAAGAGGTTGGTTCAGACCCTGCCTCAATTGATGATGAAGGCAGAGGTAATTTCTTCAACATGATTAACGATGTACTAGGTAACTTACCTGACGATAAAGTCAATGAATTTATTGAGTCCCCTGAATTTTCTATTTTTACTAAGATGGGTGAACTATACGGAGAATGATATCTATGGGATTATTAGAGAAAGCTGGAAATATCCAAACAAGCGAGAAAGAGCCTGCAAAAGTTAAGTCTGCAGCGGAAAAAGAAGCTGCAGCATATAATGCGAAAATAGCTAAGTCTGTAGAATCTCCTAAAGCAGTTCCAAAAGCGGCAAAAGCCGCTAAACCTGCAAAAGTCAAGAAAGTTAAGAAGGCTAAAGCACCTAAGGTTGCCAAAGTAAGGAAACAGCGTGTTACCAAATCAATCCCTGAAGGTTTTGCTGAAGTCGGTCGTGCTCGTTCAACTGGATTATGGTTAATTGATACTACAGTGAACTGGGGTTTGTTACTAGGTATTGTCCTCGCAATGGCATTCTTTGATAGTGATTATACATACTTCATGATTGGTTGCATTTTGATATGTATTTCTAATTTAATATTAATGCCATTATGGACTACCAAAACAATAGGTAATTGGATTACTTCGACACAATACATCAATACACGTGGAAAAACACCAATGTTTGTTTTTCATGTTATGAAAAATTTGAGAATCCCTATGAACTTAGCAGGCCTTATGCTATTCTTCTTCTGGTTGCCAGTAATATTGGGTACAGCAGATCAACCAAGTATAGTCGCAACTGTTATTGGTTTCATTTTCTTCTCCATGAGTATTACTGATTCCCTAGCTAAAAGATTCCATCACCAAAAGTTCGGACTTTGGGAATTTGTATTTGGAGGGATTTGGTTAGTTAGATCAACATCAGAATCAACCGGTGGTAATAAGTTCCTCAAGAGATTAGAGTCTTTGAGTGATTATTCCGAGTCTAAAGGTTGGCTTGAAGACAAAGAAGAAGATGCTTAATTAAAGCTTAATTTCATTATCTTTATTTGTTTTGTCAGGATTCTTTAATGTTATTATTGACATATTAAGTGCAGATATTATAATTATACCTAGGATGATATTCCAATTTGTAATTGTATGTAATAGCATTACGATTACAAAAGAGATTAGTAGTATACTAAGAAGAATAATGTGAATGATTGGAGCCCCACTTAGTCTCGGATCTAAGAATGAATAAATGTAAACTCCTGCAATAGTTGCATAAATTCTTGCCCAAAAGACATACATTATTCCAAAAATTATTGGTAAAACCAAGTATTTCCATTCTATATCTAAATTATTCAAAACCATCGCTAAACCTAGTAATATGACGTTTAAATTATGCATTACAATTTCATACCAATAAAACAAATGGTCGACATTGTAACCCTTTTCTATTGAATCTCCTATCATATGAAATGAGACAATAAAAGTAACTAATAATGCGCACGCATATGAAGTAGCAAATAATGCTGGACTGGCAATTAACATCCATTCAGGGACATCCCCTCCGGAAATATGAACCAAAGAACATGTAGCCGAAATTCCAAAACTTATTCCAAATAAACCAAAATGCCACATGGTAAATGCTGCGAGTCTAGTTATTCCACTCGAATGTCGCCGACGACTCCTTCGTTCTTTAAAATAAAGTGGATTATCAGGAGACCCTTTTGGATCTAAAGCAACCCAAGATAAAGTTACTAAACTCAGTATGGTGCATGATATTCTAAATAGGGCAAGAACTTCATCTGATACATAATTAGATGAGACAACTGATTCTATGCTGGGGGTATAATTAAAAAAATCAGTATAATGAATATATGAAATAGATAATATTAAGATAAAACTTGTAATTAAAGCAGTTTCACTCTGTCTATCTTTTTCTCCATACTTTGTTATCCAACTAAGCATGGTACAACCGAACAGAATATACTAGATGAATGTTTTATTAATTACTACTAATCTAATGAATCTACTAATATCTTTCAATTTATTCATAAGTCTCTACATTTCCGCCAAGTCATGGGAAAAAATAAAACTTTGATTATCTGTATAATGATGGTGACAGTTACACTATCTGGATGCCTTAGTGGTGAACCAGTTGATGGAACAAATGGAATTGATGGTGCTGACGGAATCCCTGGATCTCAAGGGCCACCTGGCTTGGATGGGGCTAATGGGTTAGATGGGTTAGATGGTGAAAATGGTATAGACGGAATAAATGGTGATTTAGGACCCCAAGGGCTCCAGGGTGAAGATGGATCTGATGGCCAAAATGCATCTGATTTGGACCTAAATCCACTATTGAATGAGATTACTATATTACAGAATAAAATAGCCGAATTAGAAGCTGAACTTCTTAATGCAACCACTTGCCAATTAGTTCCTTGGGGTAATTGCCCTCGTACCGATCTAAGTGGAATGGATTTATCTGGTTTAGATTTGACTGGCATTAATCTTCGTGGAGCATCTCTTATCGGAACAGATTTTTCTGGTGCTCAATTAGATAAATCAATATTATCCGATGTTGATGCTTGGAACTCTTCATTTGCATATGCTAGTATCGACAATGCTGATTTAAGCGATTCAAGATTCTGGAAGTATGAATGGAATGATGGTTGCCAATTTTGTCATAATGCCGCTAATTTTTCTGGAACTTCTATAATAGATTCCGATATGACTAATATTTACTTACGTTATGCGGATTTGACTACAGTTTTCTTTAGAGGTTCTAATCTTGATGGTTCAGATCTTTCATGGTCAGATATGTCAAATCAATATTTACTACAGACTGAAATGACTAATGTGATACTTAATTATGCTAATCTGACTAATACTCAGTTCTTCGATATGAATCTAGAAGGTACTAATTTCTTCATGGCAGGATTAAATCAGACATTTTTCTCAAATGTTAATCTAGAGGATACTAGTTTTTCATATTCGTACTTGGTATCATCGACTTTCCAATTTTGTGTGATTGAAGATACTACTTTCCTAGGGTCAAATATGAGTTCTACTAATGTATATTCTTCTAAATTAAGATTCGCTGATTTTACTAACGCAATAACTACTAATATGCAATATGGTTTTGACAATGATTGGTTATTAGTAAGTTGGAGTGATGGTATTATTTATTCAACAACTCCTGCTTAATACTAGATGAAACTAATTTCAGCATATGTTAGATTGATCAATTGGAGTATTGTATTATTCATTCAAACAACTATACTATTGAGTGGAAAATGCATAGTACTATTAGCCAAACTCTCAAGTGAAGGTTGAAAGGTGACAATCATGAGTGGACAGTTAGCAAGATTAGGATTAATAGCAAGTATGGCATCGGTAGTAGGATCTTTGTATCTCTACTTCGTTGGTGGAGACGAGCAGTTAGGAATTTTCGTTGGTCTTTGGGCCCCAACTTTAATTCTAGCTACTAAAGAAATAGAAGAATGGCTTGAAAACTAATTTAGTTTTCTTGATTTATTACACTGTTTAATCGCAGTATAGAGATATTTTAATTTCGTAAAGACTATTGCTTGTATGCATGACCTAGAGTTATGGAGAAAGAGTTAGGCTATGCCGACAGTGGACATATTTTAGATGTCGAATTCGATAAAAAGGTGGTGACTTATTGGTGGTTTACCTCAATGGGCTCTTTGCTCTTGTCATTTATTGGAATTCCATTATTGATTATTTGGCTACCTTTAGGCTGGTTTGTCCATAATAAGCAATTTGAATATCTTCAAGCTTCTCTAACTGACAGATCAATTAATATTAGGAAAGGCTGGCTATTCAAGACTCAACAAAACATACCTCTTGATAAAATAACTGATATTTCAACGCATGAAGGACCTATTCTCAATGCACTGGGAATTGTACGAATGACTGTCGAAACCGCAGGTTCCTCTCCCTTCTCATTAATGGGTGTAAAAAATTCAGATCAGTTCCGAGATATGGCTCTTCAACAGAGAGATTCTCTTTCCGCACCTTCATTGCAAACTATTGCCGCACCTTCTGATGACGTTCTTGTTGAAATTAGGGATATTTTGAAGAATATTGAATCAAGACTTTCTGATGAATAGTATATCTTAGATTCAAAATTTTATCATTTGTCATGGTCGTTGTAACAACAAAAGTATGGAAATACAAGCCGATTAATAATAAATAGATCTATTGTTGTCGATTATTATTATTATTATTTCTTCTTCGAGGCCTATGTTTTTTACCTGTTTGATTATTATTCCGCTGAGAATTATTATTTCGCTGAGAATTATTTTTACTTTTATGTTCCTTTATCTTACCAGGTTTTTGATTAGGCTTAGGTATCGCTTTTGGGAAATGATACGAATGATCATCAATGACTGGAATTTTCTTCCCTATGAGTCTCTGAATACCTACTAAGTAACCACTTTCACTATCATCGCAAAATCCATAGGCAACTCCACTTTTACCTGCTCGCGCAGTTCTTCCTATTCTGTGAACATAACTTTCAGGTTCATTCGGTAAGTCGAAATTGAATACATGAGTGACATCTTCTACGTCAATACCTCTACTTGCGATATCTGTTGCTACCAGTAATGGAACACTACCATTTTTGAATTTTTCAAGTGCTTTCGTTCTTGCACCTTGACTCTTATTCCCATGTATAGCTAAAGCATTTATTCCAGCTTTATCTAGCTGTTTTACTAGTCTGTTAGCTCCATGCTTTGTTCGAGTAAAAATTATTCCTCTCTTAACTTTATTTTCATTAATTATTTCAACAATTAGTTTACGTTTATCTTCTTTCTTAACAAACATAATCGCTTGTTCTATACGATCAACTGTTATTTCTTTAGGGCTGAGATCAATCATTTCAGCATTATTAAGGAATGAATTAGCCAAATTTGCTATAGAAGAAGGCATTGTTGCACTAAATAGTAAATTCTGTCTTTTTCTAGGAAGAATCTTCAATATTTTCTTAATATCTCTAATAAATCCCATATCAAGCATTCTGTCGGCCTCATCTAAAACGAAAAATTCTATGTGGTTAAGATCTACATGTCCCTGCTGCATCAGATCTAGAAGTCTTCCTGGAGTCGCAACTAATACATCGATTCCTCTCCTTAATGATTGTACTTGTGGTTTTTGACTAACTCCTCCAAAAATAACTTTATGGCGCATATCGATATATTGACTATATACTGAGAATCGTTGATCTATTTGTGCAGCTAGTTCTCGAGTAGGAGAAAGAATAAGGGCACGAATATTACGTCTTTGCGAAGTATTCTTTTCTAACAATTTTTGTAATATCGGCAAAGCGAATGCAGCGGTCTTACCTGTCCCAGTTTGTGCCACACCAAGCACATCTCTTCCGCTTAATAACAATGGAATAGCTAAAGCTTGTACTGGAGTTGGAGATTCATAACCTTCATTATTTATGGCACGGAGTAATTTATCGGATAATCCTAATGATTCAAAATTTGACATGAAAGACCTCACTGAACAAGACGAAATGCGTTATCGCGCAGGGGTCAGTAGGCCTTTCGTCCGAAGCATCTGCTAAAACTGAATGGGTAGTTCGAACGCTATCCGGGTATTTACTTAAGGTAGATATCTAATCCGGCTAATTATGCCTGTAACTAACTGCCCTCATTGCCAAAAAAATTTATCTTTACCTAGCGATAGTGGTGATTACGATTGTCCACAATGTGACCAAGAGTTTTTCTGGAATGGAAGTGTAACTCAGAAATATGAAAAAAATCGTCCATTGTATCAGTACCCAATGATTATACTAAATAGTCTTGATTTACCAATAGCAGATTTCTCAGGAATAGATGATTCAGATACTTGGTGGGCATCGATATCAAAAATTGCTTTCCTTCTTTCCATTTCTTTTTTTATCCTATTACCATTTACGATTGTGGGGGCAGTTCTAGGATTTTTATTCAGTATTGTTAGTTCTACTATTGGTGGTATTGTTGGATTTATTTTTTCTTTTATAGGATTTATTGCATGGTTCTATTATATTATAATACTATCAATATCAGCACTTTCTATTCACTTCCGTCGTGCTAATGGTGCAGATATATCTGGCTTATTCTCTCTAATAATTATGATTATTCCTTTAATTAATTTTATTGGAATACCTCTAGTAGTTTATAAATTCGGATGGGATTAATTCCTTTCAGGGTTAGGGAATCGTTTGACTAACCAAAGGAAACCAATATAGAATACGATTGGTGCAATTATCCAAACTGCTTGTGGAATTAATGTATATCCTGGAGACATTGGTGCTGAACCAGGTATAGTTGGAATAATTATTGGATTCCAAGATAATGGTTCGTATATCCAAACACGACCATTGAACAAATATTCTACTAATAATTCTTGAAAAATTCCCCATATGGACATTATGGCGAGTTCTTTAGAATTAAACTGCTTGAAAATTTCTCCATCCAAAAGTCGATGACATAAGTATACACCAAACATGAAAATAGCCCCATCCCAAATTGAATGAGATACTTTTCTTGGCCATCCATCCAAACCCCATGGCCATTCTACTGCCCCGTGTAAAAATTCAGGTCCAAGGAAGAGGAAGGTAAATTCCCATGTTGATCCAATTAATGTACCAAACCAGAATGCATATAGGTATGCTAACGAAATTTTTTCTATTTTGTATAACCAATGAAACAAGCCTACAAAGAAGATTGCTAATAAGAAATCGGCAGTCATCAGGAAGGCGGCTAGTGGCTCCATCAACTCATCAAAGTCTAGTTCACTCCATAGTATCATTGGTGTATTATTATCTGGCTATCGGAAAAATATTTTTTTTCGTCTGAAATCGCTATTTTTTTGAAAATTTATGATATACGGTTATACCACCCCCCCTAGTCCGCTAACTATGAATCTAGCACCAACTGATTATGATTATGGAGTAAAAGAGAACTATTTCTTTGCCACAACGATAACTTGCGCCAATGAAGATGCACGAAAAATGTATGTTAAGGCTTTTGGACACATGTTGAATTATAATCATGAAGAAGCAATTGCATGCTTTTCAAAATGTGCTGAGTTAGATCCAAACTGTGCTATGGCTTGGTGGGGAATTTCATATTGTGTTTCTTCAAATTATAACTGGGCCCCAGGTCTTGGTTCAGGTCATGATTCTATACAAAAAGCAATTACTCTCAAAGATGGATGTTCAGAATTAGAGAAAGATCTCATTGATGCACTAGCTGAGCGCCATTCTGCAGCAGCACGTGACGCAGCAGATCCTACTGTCCTTAACATGGGTAATGACCCAGAATTAAATGTTGCATTCGCGCATGCTATGGCACCACTTTACGTGAAATATAGCGGAGACTTGGATGTTACTGCAATATATGTAGAAGCTCTCATGAATCTAAAAGCATGGCAATTATGGGACAAGAATACAACAACAGGAGAAATAACTCCTGCAGATGATAATACATTACTATTGGTTAAGATTCTCGAAGATGCTTTTGAAAGCAGCGAAGAAGCAAAAGTTCATCCTGCACTATGCCACTTATACTGTCATGCTTTAGAGCTTTCACCATTCCCTGAGAGGGCTTTACCTGCGGCTGATGTCCTTAGAACATTAATGCCTGGATTAGGTCACTTAGTACACATGCCATCACATATTGATGCTTGGGTTGGACAATGGAAAGAGGCTATGGAATGCAACATTGCGGCTGTAGAAGCTGATGATCACTATGTTGAAATCACAGGAAATGAATCTCAATTTTATAAATTTTACAGAATGCATAATCACCACTTCGTGGTTTGGTGTGCAATGTTCGAAGGTCAATATGAGACTGCTCTAAAATATGCACGTAAGGCGGTTAGCACACTACCAGCTGGAGATGCTGAATCAGGGGTACAATTCATGTTAGCTGGAATTATACCAATGGGAGCGATTTTCCTTGAGTCGTATGTAACTATGCCTTGGCATGTAATGATTAGATTCGGTAAGTGGGATGAAATTCTAAATGAACCACTTCATACAGATGCAGATGTATTCCCTGCTGCAATTGCAACGCAACATTATGCTAGAGGAGTTGCTTATGCTTCCAAGGGTATGGTCCCAGAAGCAGAAGCAGAACAAGTTCTATTCAAGGCAGCATTAAACAATCCTGCTCTTGCAGGGCGAGTACTTCACAACAATTTGATGTATCAAGATCCAAGTGATGGACCTTGTATTCTTTTGGTTAATGATGCAGTACTTGACGGTGAGATAGAATACCGCAGACAATTCTTAGCAAAAGAAAACGGCGCAGATTCTGACTTTACTAATGCTTTTGATCATCTACGCCGTGGAGTAGATCTCTCACTAAACCTTGCTTACAACGAACCTTGGGGACAGATGCAACCTGTACGTCACATCCTTGGTGCACTTCTCCATGAACAAGGTGAATATGAAGAAGCAGAAGCAGTTTATCGTGCTGATATCGAACTTTGGAAGGATAACATGTGGGGATTGTTAGGTCTCAAACTTTGCCTCGAAGAACGTGGCGATGCTCCAGATGAGTTAGCCGAAGTATCTGCTTTGTTCAAAGAACGCAGTTCTCGTGCTGATATAGTTCCTGCAAAAACATGTTTCTGTGCTCAGGATAGTATTGACAGCAGTTGTTGCTAATTATTGAAACAGATGTTGATAAGTGCGGATATCGAACAGGGCTTGTGAGATTAACATTTTCAGCCTTAACTTTTATTTCAATAATATTAGTTTCAGCAGTCGGAGGAGCAGCTATTGCGACATTGTCTACCGCTATTTCTTCATCTAGTGGTCCATTTTCAATAGATGCTCCTGTAGTTTATGGTGTTAATGAATACAGACTCATTGAGGTTGATGAAGGAGATAATGACGAAGAAGAAGTCATTATTTCAAAGTTACATGAATTCTTTTTTGAGAGTATAAACGCAGAGGGCACAGTAGTTTGGGATTTTGGTGATGGTAATTCTGCAACTGGTCTGAGTGCATCACATGCCTTTGAAGATCCTGGATATTATACGATAACTGCTACTTCAACTTCTTCCAAAAAAATTGATTTATCATCAGTCATTGTAATAGTTGAAAGAACTGGATATGTGGAATCTGACAATATGGAATGTGTATGTGCACCATCCGCTAAATCAACTATTATTGATCTTAAGTCTCCTACTGGTATCGTAACCTTCGAAGGCATAGTAACAGTCGAACATGATGGGAGCAGTGAGTCCTGTACTCTGAGAAATCCACTTCAAGAATGTCATCTTCGTGTAATGTTGGAATATACAAAAGATGGAGCAGTAGTAGATCAAATCACTCTTTTTGATGACACATTCAGAACTAATGAAAAGAATGTTGAGTTTGAACTAATAGATTTTGAATCCGAGGATGGAGAAGGTTTGCAGATACGTCTAGAAACTGATCAATTAAGAGATTGGCACAAACCAACTACGATTTGGAGTATGACAGCTCCTAGAAAATAATTTTGTATTCACTGTAAGAGAAGAAGTGGAATAAATTAGTTATCTTTGAATTGAATTTATGTTGTAGGAAAGATTTTTTCTCGAAATAACCAAAACACCCAAAATAATATTGGAAATAGTGAACAAATGAATGACGGTATATCCAATATACCTACTGGAGCTATTGCTCCACCCGGTTGAACATCTGGTAGCATCATCATATAATAGAATAATATAGGTATAGGGATATACATAATAAATAATATGATTCCTAATCTATGCCAATTAAACTTCCGAGGTGAATTGGAATAGCCTGAAATTGTATCGTCTACTGAATTATCTGTGTGTCTTAAACAGTATTCAGAATTTCGAAACTCTAGGGCATTACACCCCTCAAAGGCACATTTTCTATCACCCATGTCTTAGAACCTTACCTATTGATGTTATGCAAATCACTATATTAATATTTAGCATAAAATATTATTCCTGCAGTTTATACTAACGCTGTCATTATCTTGTCTAGCGTAATTGACAGTTCTATGTGCAACGGTTAAATTGTTACATCTTCTTAATAAAATAATATATGATACAGATGCATACAGACCACATGAAGCAGAACTCTAACCAATCGACGGAGAAAATATCAATGAAAGTGAGCAACACGACTATGTCTTATTCATTAACAGAAATAAAAATATTCCCTGCATTATTCAATACTTACTCGGCATTCTTGACTTTGCCAAATAATACAATCTGAATCATTCGATATTTGTACAAGCCATAGATTCCAATATTCATAACCATCTAAAGAAAGGTGTAATTCATCATCTTGGTACAATGAATTAGGATTTCCCATGTCCTCAAACCCTTGGTATACATCTACAACATTTAGTGGAGCATAGGAATTATTTACAAGGTTTACAGCAGAATCTTGTATAAGGCCGTCATATTCCCTATATTCGGCATGAAGTTCAGTAGTACCTGGTTCTGCTTTAGTACCCATATAGGTCACAGAGGCTCCACTTAGGATAATTTTGTTGACTATAGCCTGAAAGTCTTCAAAAGTATCTTCAACAGTCTTTTCCCATAAATCATTTTCTCCACAAACTATGACAACATGAACCGGAGTATATTGTTCTAATACTTCATCGATAGAAGAAAGAACATCGCTACACATATACCCACCTACTCCAATGTTTGATGAATCTATAAATTGTGAAGTATCCCATCCTTCGATATCGGAATCCCCAATAAATAACCAATCCGAAAATTGTACAAGATTATTCTCACAAGTATTTCCATTATCATATGAATTTGTTCCATCAGGACAAGTTGTATCGTACCAATCCCATATAAAATCGAAGGAAACACCAGTCAGGTCGGCACCATACAGGTTGGCATTATCCAGGTTGGCAAAATCCAGGTTGGCATCATACAGGTTGGCATAACTCAGGTTGGCATAACTCAGGTTGGCCTCTCTCAGGATGGCATTACTCAGGTTGGCCTCTCTCAGGTCGGCATCATACAGGTAGGCACCAAACAGGTTGGCATTACTCAGGTTGACATTAGAAAAATCATTATTTATCGCTCTATCAATCCATTCAGCCACTAGATTCTGTTGTACTACAAGATCTGATTGAAGTGTTAGTATTGAATTGTTAGCAGCTTCAATCATAGACTCAAGTTCGTCATTAGATGTGTTAGAGTCCTCTAGTAATACCAGTAGTGAATCTCTGTACGTCTCTGCATCATTTATTGATGATTGTAACATAGCCACATTTGAGTTCAATGTTGCAATCTCAGTATCTCTTTCTTGAAGTATAATTTCCATGTTGTAGATGGTCTCATTCATTTCATCATTAGATAGTTGCAAATCTTCTATCTGTTGTTCTAAATCAGTAGTGTCAGTACCAGTACATCCTGCAAGAGCGGATGTTAACATTAGCAATACAATAACCATCGGTTTTAGTTGACTCATGCCTCTTGGCAACTATCAAAGCACTTAGTCATTTATTATCTATAGATTCATACGTCTTTTTTGTTATTTTAGTGATAAATCTTTATCCGGACGCGCCATATTATCCAAGGATTTAGAGAATTTGGTTACTCTAATCATCATTGTCGTCATAATCTAAGTCGAAATTGACCGCTTCATCCAATTCTTTTTCCAGCACATCTAGAACATTTTCTCCTCTGTAAATGCCAATTAGGACTCTCATTGCAAAAACAATGATGACAAATAAGGCTGAAGCTAACCAGAACCAGATTTCTAAATCTACACCTAAAATATGATTGCAGCTAATGGATTCACCCAGAGTATATTTACAACCATTACCTGCATCAACCGCTGCTCCACTCATGAACTTCAATTTCTAATATTAGTATTTCATTTTTAGTATTTTATCCGGATTTAAGATTTAATCTCCAATATCAGGTCCACCATTCATCATCTTCTGTTTCCAAGGATTCTAGAGCATTGGAGATAATCTCAATCATATCTAGATGGTTGTGGTCCATATTTATTGATTCTTGAAGAATTAATTCTTCACCTAAAAATTCCCTGATGTGGAAGTACCAATCATCTCCCGAATCATCACTCCTAAACTCTAAGTGTCGTCCTATTTTCTTTGAATCTTCAAGATAAATTATAGCAATTTCATCAATTTCGCCTAGATTATCTAATATGTCATTCATGTTTCTAACTTCAATTGTCCCATCTTGTCCATCGAATCGGACATTCAGAATGCGAGATCCACCATCCAATTGGACCTGAGAATCTAAGATCGCAGATGTCAGGAGAGCCTCGTCCATATTCAATGAATTGGAGTTTTTCTTAATCCACGCAGACCTTGCCATAGCTTGAAGCTCCATCGCCTCTGGATCAGAGTCCCAGCCACCCTGACCGTCCATGCGAGCAGCGTCGTAAACCAATTTGTATCTCTTGTGGGAGTGTTCTGGGAGAGTCTTCTCGAAGGATTTCGCGGTCAAAAGGGCGAAGAGTGGGAGTATTAGACATGTAAATGCGCTGCATAGAATTGACAGACTATCGCTGATATAAGCGACGTTTACGATGGTGAATATCAGAAATATTGTTGGTCCGACAATGACCCATATTCTAGGCGCCCTGTTGAAAGCAAGGAATGAGAAGTTCAACATCCCATTATGTATACTTGGCACTAACTCGTACCATTCCTTGAAGTGATTGAATAATGTCCAGTTTGTTCTTGCATTAATCGCTTGTTGCTTTTTCGCCGATGATTGGAGTAGATAAGCAATTTTGAATATTATGATAGATGTACTGAGTAGTATTACTAGTAAAGCAAAAATCGATAGAAATACCAATACTTCAATCCAAACTCCAGACCAACCTTTGACCATCAAAGATTCATTTGGTTCATCAGGATCTACAAATACGGAGATTGTCATGCCAGTAGGATATTCATTGGCATGACCAGAATTCATATTAGAGAGGAACGTATACCGATTTCCAGAATACGTATTATTATCAAATTCATATATGTATTCAACATGAGTCCAATAAGTTGTGCTGCAATTTCCCTCAGCATCACAATTAGTTTCCTGACGTTCTTCAGCAAAATCCACTATCGCATCAGTCGTAACCCAATCATTACTCTGAATCTGATCTATAACAGGGGAGATTGAAAAGCCAACAATAAATAGAATACACAAAAAATACGGTAAAATGACACTTGTTGACCATCTTTTAATTTCTCGGATACCGACATAGGGGAATATATTATTGGTTATTTTCAAGAATATAATGATTATCGGAAGAACTAAAAAAATGATAGCAAGTACAGTAACAATTAATCCTATTAACCATTCATTATCTGAAATGTAGTTATACATGTCATCTAGAAGCATAACTCATCTACTGAAGTAATCTTATATGTTCTTTCCGTTCTATTAAAGGGTACCTTTTCTTAAATTTGATCAATGGTTAGTAAATGAGTATGAATCTCTACTCAATTATACGGAAGAAACGCATATGAGTTTTAGAAAGGTGGACAATAGAGCAGAGGGAATGGATATAGCGTAGTATACTTTATTAATTTCATGACTAATGAGGCGGGGGAAATAATTATTTGGCCCGATGATATCGTGACATTATGAGTGGTGAGAACAGTGGTATCATGCATTATTTCTATATAGCAGGTATTGCAGAAACTTGTTCGACATTAAGTTTGTACCTAATTGCTGTACCACTAAAATATCTAGGAGATAATGAAATCTTAGTTAGAGTTATTGGACCCATTCATGGGCTCTTATGGTTATTGTACATCGGGTTGCTTGTATTGGGTTTAATTCAGAAAAAATGGAATATACGTGCAGTAATAACTGGTGGTTTTCTGTCACTCTTACCAGGAGGACCAATTTGGTTGGAGAGTAGAATGAATCAAAGCGAATATCTCCCGAATCAAGTGGACGCAGAGGCTAGCCTCTGAAAGGACGAACTGCAAACCCATGGTTCAGTTTTCACCCGACTATTGGATAATTCTATTGAATTACTATGAAACCTATTGAAAGGGTCCAAGCAGAACCCATTAAGAAAAACTTGATTTAACTAATAATTCGAATCTGAACTACCCATATCAGAAGATCCTCTTCCAAACCCAACCTTTCCAATAGATACTAAATATTGCAAGAATAGACATACAGTACCAGCAATCAGATACACCAGGAAGAAACCAACAGGCATTACTAAACACAAAAAATAACAGATTAGTGCTATACCAAGAAAGGATGTATTATTT
>Ga0209035_10000249_pt1 | contig 21702 bp, 13 predicted proteins | sample MarorgKNORR_S2LV_6_FD_188220 | JGI IMG/M metagenome (GOLD analysis project Ga0209035, IMG submission 188220) | Marine microbial communities from the Southern Atlantic Ocean, analyzing organic carbon cycling - AAIW_A/KNORR_S2/LV (SPAdes) (version 2) | ecosystem: Environmental > Aquatic > Marine... | reverse complement strand
TTCATTGTCCCGCCGTTCAGAGACCCGCATTCTGGGCATTCGGCACACCACATCTGTGAAGATTCTTGAGTATTCATTACAATGGTGGTTTCCTTTCTTCTCGATGGTATGACCAATAGAAGAAGGCCAAAAACAGAGACAAGTATCCCGATCATTAGCATAATTATCCCGAACGTTTGAGCATACCAATGATTATCTTCCATAAACGAAACTACTCCAGTAATTATCATGGAAATTCCAAACATCATCAAAATAAACCCAAAGACACTCTTGATAGAGGTAGATTCGGTAGAGTCAATATTGGATATGGCAGGAGTCTTTTCGTCGGGATTTTCATCTTTGTGCCGCAAGCAATATCCAGTTGTTCTAAACTCCAAGGCATTACAGCCCTCGAAAGCACACTTGTTTTCCCCCACACTCTCAACAGGGAACTAGGGGCGATAGTGATTCCTACGTCACAAAGGGGCCCATAGATTCGTCACTGGGTCTATTGCCCCCCTCGAGGCGCTGGGAGGTGAGCCGGCTTGAACCTCAGCGCACTCTGACCATCGACTGGTTCAACCTACCATCTGGACCTGTGACGACGACGCCGACCGGTCGCCATCCAAGTCTGATGGCGTCGTTGACCTGAGCGTCCAACACGGCCACCAGTTCCACGCTGTCCTCTATCACTCCTTGGCCCCCGCCTTCGCGGGTTCCCGCAGTCACCGTCTTGTATTCCATCAAGCCGCGCACTCGCTGTCGGTTGAAGGAGGCATCGCATGAGCGAGGCTCTGTTGCATTCCCACCGAGTGACTGCTCGGTAGTGGATTCCCTACCCTCTCAGTTCTCAGAAACAATGCTTCTTCTCCACCTCAAGTAACCGTAGGCAGGTAGCGACCAGCAGGATACCGATACCACCCATGCGACCAGTGAACCAGTGTACAATCCGAACTCTTCCAAAGTTGTCATCGCAAGCAAGGCATAGACTCCAACAGAACCTCCTCCAAGCAACATTGGCGCAGCTGCTCCCCTCGGCACAGAGGCCTCTTGAGATATCCAAAGAGCCACCATCGACGTAAGGAAAATTGCTGGGAAAACCGATGCAAGTCCAGCAACCAATGAATAACCCAAATTAGCAATCCAAACCGAAATTCCAATGGCAGTAGCGGCCATCAAACCTCTAGTGATCAACATCGATTTGCTTACCTTTTTCGTTCCAGAAGGTGTTGCTCGTGGTTTCCAACCCAAAGACAAACCCAAGATTGCGGTTAAGGCAACACCGGCAATCGCAATCTCTTGTGCGCTGAGGGAATTGCGTGCCTCATCTACAACAAATATTGCTGAGGTTCCAGCGAATGACCAGATCAATAGAGAAACAAAGATTGTCGCCACTAACCCCCTGCGGGACGATAGATTAGGAATCATTTCAGGGAAGTAAATCCACACTGAAAGGAAGATGGCATTCGCCAACATACCTAGTGGTATTACCGAAAGGCTAGCCATCAAGTCAGCATTCTCTTGTGCCAGCGACATTCCAATAACTGCTGGAATGATTGTCGTTGGAACCGTCCCTATGACTCCGCCCACTAAACCACCATATCTTTCGATTAGCACAGTTACAAGCGTCGCAACTAGGCCAGCACCAATTGCAGCCAGTAAGACCTGCTCGAGCACAAATGGCTCAGAACCTCACGGCTCATAACAATGGGTTCTCGGTTGATTCAATCTTGGGATTGATTCACCAATTGTGACCCAATACACCACGAACTACACGCTTTGCACTAACAACGCCATTGTTATGATATTGTAATCCTGATCGACACGCTTGGGTCCAGAATACATCTGAACAGTGAGAATCGATTTCACGCCACACAGTGTTCCGATCGACAGAATTATCAAGATTGAAAATGGGTAATTTTGGCTCATACAATTTGACGATCGTAGATTCATCCATTTGATTTTCTTTGAAATCGAGATAATTCTCGGTGTTGTAGACATATGTGATGAGATACTTAGCATCTAAATCACCCATCCTCGGTTTGATTGTGTTGGTAATGTAATACTTCCCAGTCACCTCATTTTTGTGAGTTTGATGCAACCATGGGCGATTACCAATGTCTGAAAAGTCAGTGTGGAACAATACATAGCAATCCATTTGGTTCCACTTTTCTAGCTCATCAATCAATAATTTGGGAGCTACAGTGCCAAGGAGAGGGCGTGCATGAGTGGGTTGTGTGGCCACGATTACAGAATCGCAGGACCAATTTTCACCATCTGTCGACGTGATGGTCAAACTCCCATCACTCTCTCGCTCGATGTTTTCGACCTTCGTATTCAGATGTTGAGAGAAGCGTTCGTTGGACAATAAGTCGTCCCTCATTGCATGAATCAGCCTCCCATCCAGAACACTCCAGCGGTCTTCTTTGTGTTTCGCCGTCTTGTCGCGGATGTCAATTATCAATGCATATTCAAAGATGAAACTTGCAAAGACATGGGCCGGTTGCCTATTTACATCTTCAAAGCGACACCAAGTGTTGATACCGACCCATGGCATGTAGAAATGGGTGAAAACAGTTGAATTCACCAAGCGCTTTCCAAGCACATCAGATACGCTTTTCGAAGATTCGGGCCGGAGTTTGTATTGGCGATATAATTTCCAGAAAATGATGAAACCATCGAACAATTCCTTCAGTGTCGCTTCACGATAAATGAATTTCAAGAATCCACCTATCCCAGACCCCATCTTTGTGTTCAATTCACGGTCTTCGAATACAATCGACCCCTTGAGGTCCTCAAATTCGTGTGGGGTCTGTTCAATACCATATTCTCTACAAAGATGCAGGTAGTGAGGTTGTTGAGCAGGTAGTGTGATGATCACTGTAGTCGAATGATGTTCACCGTTCTCTACGTAAGGATCATTGTTTCCTCCGACTATCCCTCGTTGCTCTAGCAGGGTCACATTACAGCCTGCCCGAATTAGATATTTGGCGGCAGACAGACCACTAATTCCCCCACCAACGACAATTACAGATTTTCCTTCTCCTCCATTTTCAGGCATATCGATTGAACGGGCATCTTCTGCAAAGATACGTGCCGTAGACTTGGGGTGTTCATAGTTGAATACCCAAACCGATATCGAAAATAACGCAAGTCCAGAAATGAGTATTACTGATTGATACTCAGGAAGTAGATACATTGTAATTGCAATCAATGAGATGAAAATCGCTAGGGGCAGAAATTTCGACAAGGAACAACCACCAGACATCAACATTAGGCCCTACATCTACCTATAAGCAGATGTTTAGCATCTAACAGAATAATCAGGGCACTAAACGCTATTTCCACTGAAATTTAAGTCGCCAGAAAGCCAAAATGCCATGACAATTAAAACCAACTGAGCAATCAATCGAAGAACGTGTGCTTTAGTTGAGAAAGTCCTCCCATTGAAGGACACATCATGCGTCCACATGTACAAATTTGCAGGATATACCCCCATCAAAAACAGAGCTAAACATCGACCAGCGATGATTCTGGTTTCCGGATATATAATCGCCAGACCTCCGGCAATTTCCATGCCTCCTGAAATGTATACAAGAAGAAGTGGAAAAGGCAGGAAGGAGGGCACAATCTCGACAAATTTAGCTGGCTCTCTGAAATGAGTAATGCCAATCGTGATGAAAGCCAAACCGTAAACGATTGCCACCAGGTCCATCATATTCAATTTCACCTTGCTTGATCATACCGATAACTATTGGATTACAACGATTCAAGAAGATCCGGCCCAAGTCCTAGGATGTAGTAACACTAGTACCGTTAGGAGTTCGAGACGTCCGAGCCACATCAGTATAGTCGAGGCGAACATCGATAATGGACTCAAATCAGACCAAGTAGAAGCCGCAGTTGCAGGGCCAAAAGACCCCAAAGCTGGACCGGTATTACCCAACAAAGAGATCGAAACAGAGGCAACATCTGTCAGTGTTAAATCCGGTTCGAGGAAAGAAATAGTCAGCATCGAAGCGGTTACCAGAACCATCCATGAACTTACCATTCCGAGAATAATCCAGATACGGCTTTCATCCACCACATTTTGATTGAAGCGGATTGCAAGTACCTTTCTTGGCTGAATAATTCGAATAACCTCACGCTTTGCTAACTCGAATGCAATTCTAATCCTTAGAACCTTCAAACCTCCACCGGTAGATCCAGCACTGGCTCCAATAATCATCAACAATAAGAGAACGAATTGGCTGAATACCGGCCATTCAGAAAAATTAGCGCTAGAATATCCAGTACTAGATATTGAAATGGATTGGAAAAGAGAGTGTCTTATCGATTCGCTGAATGTGTATTCTGTAGCGCTGCTAAGATTGAATGCCATAGCCAGCCAAGCTACGAAAAGAATCAGCAAAAATGCTCTCAATTCTTCATCCTTCCAAACTTCGCCCCATCGCCCTGATAAGGCGAAATATAGCAAGCTGAAATTGATACAAGTTAGAAGCATGAATATCATGATTATTGATTCTATCAATGAATCATCAAAAGCCATTATTCCCAAATCACTAGTTGCGAAACCGCCAGAAGGCATTGTAGTAAGAGCATAATTGAGTGCATCAAAACCGCCCATATCGGTTAACTGATACAAGGCAAGGCCTTCGATGATTGTCAGACCGATGTAAATCGCCCAAAGTTTGCGAGCAGTTCCTTCTAGTGTAGTGCTAAGATTCGATACAGTGGGGCCGGTTAATTCAGCACGTGCTAATGCCATCCCTCCACCAAGCGCCTTAGAAAATATTAGTAGTCCAAGCATAATCACTCCCATACCACCAATCCATTGTGAAAGAGAACGCCAAAGCAGTAAGCTTCGGCGTTGGTTTCCTACACAATCCCCATCGAATTCTCCAGCACAAATCGGACTAGTTGATGGATCAATCATTGAAGCCCCAGTAGTCGTGAATCCGGACATAGATTCGAACCAAGCGTGTAAGGCTCCTGATAACATCTCAAGGAATGTGGCATGTCCATCGACAAATTCGAAGGGGCCATAGAACATCCCTCCTAACCAGAAAGGAATTGCTCCGAGAAGAACTACAGGAGGCCAGCCCAATGCTACTGCAGCGAAGGCTTCTCTATCCCTGACACGACCACTTACCTCGTAACCACTAAATTTTGAGATTAACCATTGGCTCGCTCCGAAAGCGAGGATCAAGGCAATTGCATAGGTCTTGAATGCAAATTCCCAGCCATCCACGTAAACAGAATAGGCTCCGACCACTGCTAATGGTATAGCGAATATTCTCAGAGTCCAACCTATGACTAGGCCGATTACATCCCAGCGCATGGCTCAACTCCCCAGAGCCTTCTCCAATCGTGCGAGATCATCTAAGTGGAGGAACAATAGAACCTTGTCTCCAATCTGTAATGTATCAACTTCACTAGGATTCAAAATATGGGTTACGCCATCTTCATCCTCATGCTCAACCATTACTATTCTACAACCTAGCTTAGATTCAGCATCCGAAATTGAACGCCCAACAACCTCTGCCTTTGCACTAAGGGATGCTGAAATTGAAATGATACCTGGCAGTGATGGGATTACCTGATAGGTCCCAGGGACATTCATGTGAATTGATTTGAGGATTGAAATTACAGTCACGTGCCTTCGGCTAACTGGTCGGGTGAGACCGATGCGCTGGACCGCTTCGACCAGAGCCCTATCCTTGAGAATAAGGCCGGTTCGCGGAACTCCCTTGTCCTTGGCACGCATTGAAATTGCGATGTTGAGATTGTCATCGGCTAGGGCCGCGATGGCGATATCTTGTGAAGCGATACTGAGTTCTTTCAGCAACTCTCCATCCTGAGGGTCACCGTGGATGACATCGAGCCGCTTGCTATTACCAGTGCGTGATCCAACCAATTCGTTTGCAGCATCGAGGTCGGGCTCGATAACCACAACTTCGGCACCCTCGCCGAGATAATGCCCGGCCAACTTCGTGCCGAATTGGGTTGCCCCGAAGATGGCTACCAACGGGTCTTCTGGCCAATCAGGGTCCTGCAGACCCGAACCCGTTGTTATAGTCAGGAATTCCTCGGTCGAGCGGGCTACAAAACACAGCTTATCGCCCTCTTGAATGACCTCTGAGCCCGCTACCAGAGCCCCTCTTTCATCTCCCGAGCGGATAGCATAAACAGATGGGATATTGACTATCCAATCGCCGACCTCGCCCGTAGTTTTACCAATCAAAGCAGAATTCTGCATTACCTCGGCAACTGCGATCCAGGCGTTGTCGCCCAACGGTAGGATTTCCTCGAGAGAAGGTGCGAGCAAGCCTGCCGCCAATTGCTTGACAATATCATCAGAAGCACAGACTATGTGGTCGGCGCGTGTCCATCTTTCGAGTGGCCCTGCGCCGCGATTCTTGTCGAGAAGAGTCGGATCACGAATCTTAGCGATCGTTGTCAGCCCACGTGTAGCACGATCGCCCACTTGCTCACTATACACACGTTTTGCAAAGGCACAACCGAGGAGGTTGACCTCGTCATTATTTGTGCACAGAACCATGATTTCAGCGTCATTAATTCCAGCACGCAGAAGCGAATCCCGCGAAAGCGCATTTCCAGTCACCAAAAGACAGTCAAGAGACTGTGATTCATTGATTGCAACAGGGTCCGGATCGATTAGCGCAACCTGTCTCTTTTCAGCCCTCAGGGAGGCTGCGACACCTCTGCCAACTTCGCCGGCTCCAGCAATAATGACACGCATTCTGCGCCGCTCCTTCGGCGGGGCGGCTATAATCATGACTTCTTGCGAAGGCGTTAATGAATCATCAGAGGACTGCGAGGCTATTTGCGAGGGCTTTTCTCATTCTTCCTCAAAAACACTCTCTCCGCGGACGCGTTCGACCGCCGCGAGCTCATGGCGGGGCGAACTTCTGAGGGTTCGGCGATAGGCTTGAGCGGCTGCTGGAGTCATTCCTGAGAGCAGCCAGTGTGAGTGCGCCGGGAACCATGACCAAATGACGGCCGGTGCTATCAGAGCCAGTATGAAGGGGTTGAACACAGCTAGAACGGTGCTGAGGATGAGGATGGCCCTGACCAGCGCGCTGGTGAAGAATGTCCGTGCGCGCTTGTGCTCAATTATTCGCGAACCTTGCCAAGAAGCGATGGACGCGTGGCCGATGCATGCAGTGAGGGTAATGGCGCAAGCGAGGATGATATTGAGAGGGTCGAATCCAGTTGTCCCCTCCCAAACATTCGGATCGAAGATGCGTACGTTGAGATGAGCGGAGCGCATTGCACCGAAGCCTAGTCCTAGGGTCCAACCAAATGGTGCGCTGGCTCGTAGTCCAACGGTTCGTGGACGCCCGAGTAGGAATAGAGCAAATGCGGATTCGGCCATTCCGATGACCAGTGCGATTAACGAAACCTCGAAAATATTGACTGAAGCCTCGCGGATATTTGCGAGGATGAGGGCATCGATTGCAGAGGCTGCTAGGACTCCGGCCACGAGTCCGAAAAGTAGCGTCTTCACCGCACCGGAGAGGTCGTAAAATCCGGTCATTCGAGCGATGGTCCCTCGCCATCCGACGTAGATTCCGAGTAAGCCGATGGCGAATGCAAGTTGCATCTCCCACATCGCAATAGGGACCTGCGCCATGTTCCGCCCACACCGCCCCCGCTTTCAGTGCAACGCACGGTGAGCCGCTTAATTGCTGGATTCCAGCGCTGATAATGAAGTATCGCAGACGCTCAGCGCCGCGATTTACAACCAATAACGTTCAAACCACACGCTTCGGACCCGCAAGTCATGGCACTCGAGGGTCTGAAGCGTAAGATCCTCGGCTCCATCGGCCTGCTCAAGGGCAAGAGGGAGATTGACGAGGAAACAGTGCGTGAATTGTCCCGCACCCTTAGACGAGCCCTTCTGGAGGCCGATTTCAATGTCAGGCAGGCCAAGGAGCTGACTGAGCGTATCGAAAGCCGACTGATGGAAGAGGAACCTCGTCCAGGCGTCAAACTCGAAACTCACGCAATGAATCTGATTTACACCGAGCTAGTCCGCTTGCTTGGTCCCGCTCGCGAAATCAAGCCTCACAATGAGACTGTCTTGATGGTCGGTCTCTACGGTCAAGGTAAGACCACGACGACCGCAAAAGTTGCTGAGTGGTGGCGCCGTAAACATGGCGTCAAAGTAGCCGTCATCGAAGCCGATGTCCATCGACCCGGCGCCTACGCCCAACTGCAACAACTCCTCGAAGACTCGCCCGTCGAAGTCTATGGAGAACCAGACGAGACTGACGCTGTCAAAATCGTCCGAAATGGAATCAAGGCCGTCGGTACAGCCGACGTTCTGATTATCGACACCGCCGGTCGTGACAGTCTCGATGAAGAATTGCGCGAGGAACTCATTCGTATCGCAGAAATCGCCAACGCCACCGAGCGTTTTCTCGTAATCGATGCGCAAGTCGGCCAAGCCGCCGGTCCTGTTGCCCAAACCTTCCACGATCTAGTCGGGGTCACTGGAACTGTCGTCACAAAACTCGACGGAACTGCTCGTGGAGGCGGCGCCCTCAGCGCTGTCGCCGTCACTGGCGCCCCGATTGTCTTTGTCGGAGAGGGCGAGCGTGTCGGCGACCTCGAGAAGTTCGAATCTGACAGATTCATCTCTCGACTTCTCGGTATGGGCGATATTCAAGGACTGATTGACCTAGCTCCCGAAGACCTCGATCAGGAAGAGGCAATTCGGCTCACTCAGAGGCTGATGTCGGGTCGATTTACCCTCAGAGATATGTACACTCAAATGGAAATGATGAGTCGAATAGGAACAGTAGATCGTATCCTTTCTCATCTGCCGGATGGGATGTTTGGGATGGGTGCGATGTCCGCCGGTCAGAAGAAACAAATGCAGGCGAATCTTGCAAAGTATCGGGTGATTATGGATTCGATGACACAGCAAGAAAAGGACGAGCCAACACTCCTAAAATCGCAACGGATTCGACGTATTGCTCGAGGTTCTGGCACCACTGAAAAGGATGTCAAAGAACTACTCAACCAATGGAATCGAAGCCGGAAAATGATGCGCGGAATGAAGGGAGATAGGCGCATGAGAAAGCAGATGAAATCGATGATGGATGTCGATGATCTCGACCTTGATATGGGGTGAAAATTTGCAACGGCGCTTCGCCATCATCGGCCATCTCGCGCCGAGTTCAGGCAAGTTAAATCTCAATGATTTAGCAGGCGGCTCAGGACGTATGGACGTGCTCGTGAGGGTGGTAAATGCGGCTCTTTTCGTCTCCCACGGGATTCGCCGAGATACACACGTTACACTCCTCCTTTGCGGCGGCCCTGGGCCTGATCGGAGAATTTGGTTCAATGGTGAGACGCTCGCCGGCGTTAGGCCTGACGAGCGATCGATTGCTGGACAAATCAAAGCGATTCTCAAACGTCCAGTTCCGGCAATCGGTACATTCGACGAAGTCACACAAGGCATTTTCGACACAGGTGGAGGGCTTGCTGAAACTCTTGCCGAATGGGGGCGTGAGGGAGTTCAATTGCACGTCCTCGATGCCGGTGGAGAATCTCTTGATTCCGTAATTGAAAGTGAACAAGTTGGCTTTTTGCTATCTGACCACTTGCCTCTGACAGATACGGAAATTCAGATGACTGCGGGGCTACCGCGAGTCAGTTTGGGTACTGATTGGTTGCAAGGTCATGCCTGCGTGACAATCGTTCATCACGCGCTTGATTCGCGGTGAATCAGTCCTCGAGCCAGAAGGGTAAGCCATTTGTCCCCGGCTGGGTGGCTGCTGCTAGCAGGCGCTGTGAAATACCCAGAGGGTGATTCACCGGCCAACAGGAAAGTGGCGTTATTGCAACCGCTCCATCATTGACTGCATTGCAGTCTGTATCGGGAATATCTTCGTCTTCGATACGAGCGGCACCGACTTTGTAGGCAACGCCGTGATTTTCGGTGTTTGACATATCGATTGCATTGTGATACCAACGCGAACCCAGAGAAACAGTACGGAAACCATTGGTCCAAGTCTCGGGTGCGTTGATGTTCAACATCAAATCACCATTACGGAATGAATCGATGATTAGCTCGCGCTCATCTGCTCCTTTGGGTTGGGTACGTGAGCCATTTGGCCGAAGCAGATTAGTTGCCTCTTGCGGCAAGATGCGTACTGTCGCCTCGATCACTTCGATAGTCGCTTCAACGGATGACTCGAAATCGCTGTGCTGGTAGGTTGAGAGGCTCGTAGCAATCGCAGGCATTCCGTAGAGTCCTGCTTCGCGAGCGGCGGAAACTGTACCTGAATGCATGACATCGACCGAAAGATTCGGGCCTTGATTAACGCCGGAGACGCAGAGAGCCGGCTTCATCTCCGGCGCCCAATGAGCTAATCCTCCATCGATTGCAACGATGGCACAATCGCACGGAGTCCCGTCCAAAGAAAACATTCGCAAAGGTGGCCCATCAGAACTGCCTAGGTCAGTTGCAAGATCTGTGCGCTCGACAAATTTCAGATCATGACGAAGAGAAAGACGCATTCCGGATGCTGATTGCTCATCCGCAGGAGCCATTACAACAATTGGAAAACCGCGCTCGTGAAGACCACGAATCAGAGAATGTAAGCCAGGAGCTTCGATCCCGTCATCATTGGTCAGGAATAAACATGGACGAGACATAACCGCCCCACCGACCGCGAGTACATCAATCGACGGGTTCAATCGTACCGTCAGATTCACCATAGAGAGTTACCAAAGCCAAGCCAGCAACCATCAACAAGCCGCCGACAATGGTCCAAGTACCAGGAACATTGTCGACTCCAACAGCCCAACCAATCACCGAACCAATTACCGGTTCCATAATCAAAATCATCGATATTGTGAGGGGAGGGATCCACCGCAGTACAGCGTTTATCCCAGTGTGGCCAGCGAGACCAGGGCCTAAAGCAAGGTAAGCAACATAGCCAATCCAAGCAGCGCTAACCCAACCGAAAGCACCGGTCATTTCAGCCAAGTCAAATGTCATACCCTCAGCGAAAATTGCCCATCCAGTAAGCAAAACTGCCGAGACGGCGGTGACTGGGAAAGCGTAGAGGAACAAGGGCATCCAGCCGCGAACCATTCGTCCAATAACGAGGTAACCGACGACTGTCACCGCGCCAAGAAACGCCAAGAAATCACCATACAAACTCACACCCACTTCCTCACCACCGCCACCGACTACAACCGCAGCACCTACAAATCCAACCAAAGCTCCTACTGATTGCATGCGAGTAGCAGGTCGGCGCAACATCCACAGTCCAACGATAATGACCAGCGGATGCGCCGTGACAAACAAAAGTGAGTGAGTAAGAGTCGTCAAATCAAGCGATACCAACCAAGTCCCGAAGTGTAAGGCGAGGCACAACCCTGAGGCACAAAGTAAGCCGAGAGAGCCACGCCAATCGTGACGCAGAGCGGAGTCCGCACGCGAGTATTGCAGCAAAAATCCAGGCAATAGCACTAGTGAAGTCGCCTGCAAACGCCAAGCCGCTTTCGTCAGCCCTGCTACCCCCTCGATCATCTCGAAGACCGCCCCTGCACTCGATACTGCGAACAAGGCAATGCCCATGATTAACCAAGCATGAAGCGGGATTTCGGAGGATTCCGATGACATCAGGCCAACTCCGCATCGAGCACATCCGCGCCCGAGTCGGAATCTCCCTCACCGCTAGATCCGAGGATGCCCGCCTGCCGGAAGAGAGCGTAGATTAGGAGTCCGAGCAAGACATTCAGAATTAGGAAGCTGGCAAAGCGGATTGTCGGCCAGTTGTCAATTGCTCCGATGGCCGACTCGTCGAGAGCCGCAAGAATCGCAGCCTCGACGCCGTAGAATGCCTCCCCCGTCAGTGCACCTGCTGCGATCATGAAAGTGAAAAGAAGCATCAATGCACGCTTTTTCTCAGCCGCACCAGCACCTTCGAGGGCGCGAATAGCAGCCACCTTCGGTGCCAACTTCTTCTTCTCCCACCAATCACGACCAGCACCACCGATCAGCATCGGGAAGGTTATTGGCGTTGGCAAATACATTCCAAGACCGAACGAAGTGCCCATTCCAGTAGCCCATTCTACGAAGGCACCTAGCAAGAAGCCAAGTCCAAGCGCGGTCCAATTTCCTTGACCTTCAGCCAAAATCAACGTGAAAGTCGCAAAGGCATTTGCCTGTGGTGCTTGTAGGTCTATGCTTCCATCAGCGAGTAGTTTCGACAGCCCGATTGCTACCGCAGCACCCAGAATAGCGCCCGGAACCACACCCATGATATTGCCTTTCGAAATGTGATAAGGCCGAGTTCCGATGTACAAACTATTCTTGTAATCTCCAACAACGGTTCCGCTCATCGAAATAGCCGAACCAAATACAGTTGTCCCAACCAAGGCAATCATCACTGATTCCTCCTTGTTCAGCCCGACATCAACATTCAAGAAAATCAACAAAAGCATCAACAAGACGATGAAAGAAGTACCAGAAACAGGTTCGATTCCCGTTTCACCCATAACACGAACAGCAATCGCTCCCAAAAGGAAGGTCGTGCTAAGCAGAATGATACCAAATATCAGTGAGGGTAAAACCGGGAATCCACCAAGAACGAAGATCAGAATCATCGCACCGAAGGCAATCAACATGAAGATTGGAATGTGTGAAAGTGGCCATTCATACCAGCCGCGCCCCTCGATGAACTCCTCTCCCTGCTCTCCAGTGAAAGCACGGGCTATATCTCCGAAAATCCCCTTGAATGTAGGCGCCATCTTCAACAAACCAATGATGCCGCCGCCAAGAATTGAACCAATGGCAACCGTCCGCACAATGCTTGCGAATGCCTTCCATTGAGCTGCAGGATATTCCGTGACATTGACATACCCACCGAACTCACCTCCCGGCATTGGAGCCGATGGGTCATAGACAGGAACATCCATCGCAACGGCGAGAGGAATGAGGTAGAACCAAGCGACTATCGAGCCGAGGTTGACGAGGAAGGCGACACGGAATTTCATGAACCAACCAATAGCGAGAAGTGTCGGACTCATTTCGATTCCAAGGAATGTGTAAGAAAACGGATTGCCCGGCTCATACAGTGTGATTCCATTGGCGATTGCATGCCCATCAGACAACTGGCTTGGCTGATGTATCCAACGCTCAGTATAGATTGATGCGGCACCCCACTCATCTCCGGAAAGCGTCATTGCGAGCCAATCTGCCAGACTGCTGGGTATGTTGGCAACCTTGTTTGCCCACTTGATTGGATAGTCGATGATGAACATGAATACCATCGTCAGCACGGTCCAAATTCCAACCGTTTTCAGGGATTCTCGCGCTGCATCGGCAGCTCCCGTGCTGACGTCAGAAGATATGTCCAGCATCTTCAGTGTAGCCTCGAAGCCGGGCATAGGTAGAGGATCTTCAACCAACCAAACACGTCTGAAGATGATGAAATACATCACTCCGAGGAAGCCAGCGAACATACTGGCGATGATTCCGATGAAAGCTATTTGGAAAGTATCGACAGAAGTAATGAGGAATACATCGCCTAATTTGTAATCTTCTGAATATGCTAACAAGAATATCGCTGGAAAAGTGAAGATGAATCCTGTTGAAGCATGGGTTGCTCCTGTGGTCGCAGAAGTTGAGATGTTGACTTCAGAAGGCGACCATTGCAGAGCCATTCCAGTTAGATATGCAACATACCAAGCAGCGGAGACTGCTAGGCCGATCTTCAAGCCGATGTAAGCAGTCACTCCGCTAAACACAGCTCCGATCAAAATTCCAATAAGCACCTTCTTGGTATCCCAATGAGAGACCTCGAAGGATTCGTTGAGATTCTTCTCTTCGAGGTATTGTTCGAGGACACCGGTGTTGAGATTGTTGTACATGTCCTCATCGAGCCAAGAGAGGGTTCCTTTCTCGATGGCCTCCAATCCAGAAGGCGTCACCGGCTGTCGATAGGCAGAACGCTTGACGCCGGACATGGTGTTCCCAACAGTTCACGGTCGCTGAAAGTCGCTTATACTTCGGGGTTGAACTCTTGTTCAATCCCGTCGAATGACAAGGTAGAGTGTGATTTCAGTGGTCACGAGTAATCTTGTATCGGCCCATGGCCTCAACCCATTGAATCTCGCCGCCAGGTTGCAAGTTCAAGGACGCCTCAAGGGGAAGGATGAGAGTAGCGTAGGTCTTGTTGTCCATTGCATGAACCTCATTGCCCTGAACGTGGGTGATGATTGCTGAGCCCTTCTCAAGCAACGGCACCTGGATATTGTCCGTCACGGTGCCGACGTGAGATCGCTTCTGCTTTGTGAAGAGGTCTTCTAATTCGAGGCGAGCTTTTGCACTACCGTGCTTGCCTGGCTTTGACTTGGAAATGCTGAGAATCTTGAATGCGCTCTCGTCGATTGCGACGTAGCGGCCGACCTTGAGTGTTCGAATCTCGACGCGGGATGTTCCGGGCATTTGCTCACCTATGGAACTAGCCCGATGCTTCGTCTTATGATGATTGTGCGAGATACCTCACGCACTGGATGCCGGAGGTTGATTTTGCACAAATGGCAATCTAGAGCTTACGCTCAATTCTCGTTGTACCCAAAGGTAGGGTCCCGGGCCGAGGACCGGAGTCCCCGGCCCGGGGTTTTCGTCGACTGAACTGGGTTCAGTCGTCCTTTCGGCGGCCTGCAAGGCCGACTCCGATTGCCGCTCCTAGGAGCGCCAGAGTCGAGATGATTCCTGTGAATCCAGGGACGTTCTCGCGGAAGTTGTCGAATCCTGTGTTGGTCTCAGTATTTTCAACAACTGTCTCATCGACGCTGTCATCGATTGCATCGCAGATTCCGTCTTGGTCGTAATCGACTGGAACACTGTCTGCCTTCTCAGGGTTTGATCCGCACTGGTCCTCATCCGCATCCGAGTAAGTGTCGTCGTCGTCATCGGTGTCGGCATTGTTGCCGATACCATCGCCGTCGGTGTCGACCCACTCGTTGATGTCGTATGGGAACGCATCGCTAACGTCTGGTGAGCTGTCACCATCGTCGTCAGTGTCAGCATTGTCGCCAACTCCATCGCCGTCGTAGTCAGAAGTCTCCTGTGGGTTCAGCGGGAAGGCGTCGTCGACATCAGCGACTCCGTCGCCGTCATCGTCCTCATCGGTGTTGTCACCGATGCCATCTTCATCGCTGTCGATCCACTCAGTGGAATCCATTGGGAAGTCGTCGATTCCGTCATTCACACCGTCGCCATCGTCGTCAGCGTCAGAGTTGTCGCCCTGACCGTCGCCGTCGCTATCCATCCACTCGGATGGGTCCTCTGGGAACGCATCATCCACGTCAGCATAGCCATCGCCGTCGTCGTCGTCATCAGCATTGTTGCCGATTCCATCGCCGTCGTCGTCAGCCCACTCGCTTGAGTCTAGTGGGAATGGATCTGCAACGTCTGCAACACCGTCACCGTCGTCGTCTGGGTCCTTGTTGTCGCCCAGCATGTCGCCGTCGGTGTCATCCCACTCACTTGCGTCTAGTGGGAAGGCATCACTCGCATCTTCAACTCCGTCATCGTCGTCATCGGTGTCGGCATTATCGCCGGTTCCGTCGCCGTCGGTGTCGACCCACTCATTCGTATCGAATGGGAAGTCGTCTAGACCATCGGTCACACCGTCGTCGTCGTCGTCGGCATCAGCGTTGTCGCCAGTTCCATCGCCGTCGTTATCGGCGACCTCACTCGCATCGAGTGGGAACGCGTCGTTGACGTCATCGACTCCGTCGTTGTCGTCGTCGCTGTCCATGACGTCGCAGATGTGGTCTCCTTCGAAATCATCCGGTGTCGAGTTAGCTACAAGCGGATCAGATCCACAGGTGGCCTCTTCGTCGTCACTCCAGGTGTCGTCGTCGTCATCCGCGTCGAGGGTGTAGTCAGCTGGGTCACAGGCGGTGCCGTTCAAGTTGGTCGCGCCTAGGCTGTCAGCCAATCCATCGCCATCGGTGTCGATACTGATACACGGATCGAGTGGATCCAAGTCATCATCATCGAGCACACCGTCGTTATCGTCGTCAGTGTCGAGGTTCGTGACATATGATGGCCACGATACTGTAACATCGTCAAGCCAGACTGTGTCGGTATTTCCAGAGATAATGGAGTCCTTGAAGTAGACCCAGTGGAAGTCGTGGGTTCCCGCAGCAACATTGTGCGTGTAGGTTCCTGAAGTCAATCCGGACCATCGAGCCACGTATCCTGAAGTGCGCGTACAACTTGTCGTATCGACGCAGAAGACTAGGAAGTCCCAGTTACCCTCAGTAGATACATCGTAAGCGAAGCTGATCGAAGCCATGTCAGCGATTCCGTCACCATCAGTGTCGGTGTCATTGATCATGTTCCCTACAGTAGCAGACAGCCATGTGTCCTGATTGTCACCAATGTCTCCGCTCTCAACCGAATACATTCCGCTGATGACATTCGTGCTCTGGACGAACCATAGCGCGTCACCCGAAGTTGACCAGATTCCGCCTATTGAGCCAGATTCGAAGTCACCCTGGAATGCAGCAGGCGAGGTGTAATCCGCGATTCCGTCGCCATCAGTGTCGACAGACATTGTGCTGTCGAATGGGAAGGCGTCGTCCTCGTCGAGCACTCCGTCGTTATCGTCGTCTGGATCGGCACTGTCTCCGGCACCGTCACCATCGAAGTCGAAGCAATCGGCTGGGTCGTTCGGCAACTGATCCACAGTGTCGTTGCAACCGTCGTTGTCGTCGTCATCGTCAGCATTGTCGCCGATTCCGTCGCCATCTGCATCGGTTGTCTCGGTCGGATCAAGTGGGAACTCGTCGTTGAGATCGTAGGTTCCGTCGTTGTCGTCATCGGTGTCTTGGATGTCACAATATCCGTCACCATCGCTGTCCAGGTACTCCGTAGAATCGAGCGGACAGTCGTCATTAACGTCGAGCCATCCGTCGTTGTCGTCATCTGGATCAGTATCTAGTCCGTCAGACTTGACCACCACGTTGTCGAGGTACATCACCTCTGTACCGGAGTTCGAAGCGAATTCGACAAGGAGGTATCCTGTGCCATCGACCTCGCCTGCGACTGTCGTCCAAACTCCCTCGTATGCTGGGAAGTCGGTGTCGATGTCGTAGCCGTTGGTGTCGAGGAGAACCGTTGTTGTGGTTCCAACCCAAGAGATTGTGATGTAGTCAGAGTTCTCCCAGCCAGTGCTCGCAACGAATAGGTCGAGTGATACATGGTCTGCGCCACTTACTGATCCGCTCATCAACTGGATGATTCCATCTGAGTCCGACATCTGATATCCTTGGTCGCCGTCTGTGAAAGCACCGACAGTCGAAGCATAGTTCGTGACACCGAAGTAGTCACCATCAGTCAAACCGTCGCTACCGGTCGAGATGTATGAAGCCGTGTAGCCGAGGTCGCCGGGGGTTACTGTTGCAGAGAATCCGACCATCGAGTAGCTCGCACCGCCAGTGAATGGATCGGCATCCTGTGACCAAGTGTAAGTTCCAGCCTCAGTCCATGGACCCCATGTATTTCCACCATTGCTAGCCCAGTTCAGGTAGGAGTCACCGTTGTCAGCTGCCATCAGCAGGTGACCAGATGGACCAGTCAGGGACATTGCGTGGTACGCGGAGGTGTAACCGGAGATGATACTCGCAGACAGCGTCTCACCCTCACCGAGAGTGAAGCTGCAGGTGAATGCGTATCCAGTTAATCCACCAGTCGTACAAGCGGTGTAGCTCGCCGAGTCGTAGTTGACTGAAGGTTCGCCAGCGTTGTTCGATAGAGTGTGGTTAACCGACGAGTCACCTGTGTCGGTATACATTCCACTTGCACTAGCAGGCGCCTCGAAGGAGATTGTTCCAACGACTGCACCGCAGGAGTTGATTGCATCCTGGCTGTCAGGCATGCCATCTCCGTCGGTATCGACGCTTGCACAGGCATTGTACTGCCATACGTCTGGGTTGTCGTTGACTCCATCGCCGTCGTCGTCGTTGTCAGCGTTGTCGCCGACTCCGTCGCCATCGAAGTCAGATGATTCTGTGTCGTCGTTCGGGAAGGCATCGTTGATGTCCCAAACTCCGTCTCCGTCGTCATCATCGTCGCGAACTAGAGTGCTGGTGCATCCTGCAACTAATGTGTCAGGCTTACCGTCGCTGTCTGAATCAGTGTCTGCACACTCGTCTAGTGAGAATGCATCGTCGACATCTAATGTGCCGTCACCGTCATCGTCAGTGTCAGCATTGTTACCAGTGCCGTCACTGTCTGTGTCGACCCACTCATTGACATCATCTGGGAAGACATCTGCGGCGTTGCCGTATGAGTCACCGTCGCGGTCACTGTCTAGTGCGTCACAAGTCAGATCCGAGTCGATGTCTCCAGGTGTGCTGGAAGCATCGAGTGGGTCTGCTGTTGAAGCATAGGCGCCACCATCATCACAGTTGGTTGTCTCATCGAGATCTGTGTAACCGTCTGCGTCGTCATCGTAGTCGAGTAGAGTTCCGTAAGGAGTTACTGTTGCAGCAACTGATCCTGTGACGTAGGTGTAGGAAGCCTGCACGAAGCAAGCGCCGTAGTACGTCGATGGGTTACATCCGTCACCATACGAATCAGCGTAGGTAACCGTGTAAGTGCCTGCTGTGGTGTAGGTTCCAACTGTGTTGTATGAACCCGTTCCGAAGCCCGAGTGGAGAGTCGAAGTGCCACTTGGCTCGTCAACAGTTACTCTAGCCTCACCTCCATAACTTGCAGTTTGTAGAATCACAATCAGAGTCTCACCAGCAGGTAGCGTGAATGTGCAACTTACTGAATCGTCAACTCCGCTGACGTCATCGCTCCACGAGGATGAACCTGAATCTACAGCTATGTAATCGCCAGTAGGTGGGCTTGGATACGAGGCTGAGGTGTACCATTCGGTTCCTGGGTTAGTCTGTCCATATCCGGAGCAGAGTTGCACAGTCGAGGTAGATACCTGAGTTAGACTTGTGTCTAGTGTATCTGCCGCGCCATCACCATCGGTGTCATTCCACGCGTGGGTGTCGAAGACGAAGTCGTCATCAGTGTCGAGGTAACCATCGTTGTCATCGTCAGTGTCGACGTAGTCACAGAGGTTAGTAGCACCTGTTGCATCGCTTGGCAGAACTGAGTCGCCATCGTTGTCGCTTGGTGTGCTCGAAGCACTGTAGCGATCAGTCGAACAGGCAATCTCGTAGACATCGTCCCATCCGTCATTGTCGTAATCCAGTGGGTAGGTGTCATCACCGTCAGGAGTGCCGTCGCCGTCGTCGTCAGAATCGTCGTTGTTTCCGATACCATCGCCGTCGTCGTCTCGCCACTCGCTGGAGTCATCTGGAGCCCAGTCGTCAACGTCGTCAGTTCCGTCGCCGTCGTCGTCGGTGTCAGCGTTGTCGCCAGTTCCGTCGCCGTCAGTGTCAGTCGTCTCAGACGAGTCCAGTGGGAAGTCGTCGTAGGCGTCAAGGACACCATCGCCGTCATCGTCCATATCCTCGGTCAGAGTTGAAGTGCAACCGCTAACGATTGAGTCAGGCATTCCGTCTCCATCTGTGTCGACAGTAGCACACTCATCGGCAGGGAAGGCATCTTCGTTGTCTCCCATTCCGTCAGAGTCTGTGTCATCCCATTCTGATGCATCGAGTGGGAACTGATCGTTTAGATCATCATCACCGTCATCATCAGTGTCAGTGTCTAGTGGATCTGTTCCAGCTGTAGCCTCATCTGCGTCAGAGAGACCATCACCATCGTCGTCCAAGTCGAGAACTGTTCCAGCATCGCTTGTAGACGGTGTTGTTGCTGTTCCATCTTGGATGCTGATTGAGGCAGTCTGTCCACCATCTCCCCATGAATCAGTTAGGTACACATCATAGGTTCCTGCAGTGCTCAGAGTCACTGTCGTGTAGATAGAGTAGGTAGTCGAGTCAACAACTAGGGCGCCCTCGCTTCCAGCGTAGGAGTCACCAGATGTTGTGATGACTGCCTGCTGTCCAGCTGCTAGTGTAACGGTGCAGTGGCTGCTCTCAGTCCAAGAGGACGGAGAATCAGCGATTGTGCAGGTCGAGGACTCGGTCCAAGGTGCACTGTAGACTGTCACAAGCGGGAAGTCGTCTGCCAGTCCGTCACCATCTGTGTCGGTCCAAGCATCCACATCGTTGTCGAATGCATCCACATCGTCTGCGTAGCCATCGTTGTCGTCGTCGGTGTCAGCGTTGTCGCCAGTTCCGTCGCCGTCGTAGTCGGTGGTCTCACTCGAATCGAGTGGGAACGCATCGCTAGCGTCTACCACACCGTCGCCGTCGTCGTCATCGTCGAGCGTGTTGCAAGACATGTCGCCATCGGTGTCGGTTGGTGTGTCAGTCGAGTCTAGAGGATCGTTGCTCTCTCCACAGTTGGTGCTCTCATCGTCGTCAGAGAATCCATCGCCGTCGTCGTCGGTGTCAGCATTGTTGCCGGTTCCGTCGCCGTCAGTGTCCAGAGTCTCAGCCGAGTCTAGTGGGAACGCATCGCTTGCGTCGTCCACACCGTCACCGTCATCATCTGTGTCAGCATTGTTACCTGTGCCATCCGAATCTGTGTCATCCCACTCGTTGTAGTCGTTAGGGAACTGATCGGTAGCATCTGGGTCTCCGTCGCCGTCATCGTCTGTGTCGACTGTGTCTTCGATTCCGTCACCGTCATCGTCGGAGTCAGCATTGTGTCCCCATCCGTCGCCATCAGCATCCCACTGCTCTGTCGAGTCGAGTGGGAAGTCATCAGCGGTGTCTGCGACACCGTCATCGTCGTCGTCGAGATCTTCGTTGTCGCCAGTTCCGTCGCTGTCTGTGTCAAGCCACTCGTCTGAGTCGGTTGGGAAAGCATCAGAGCTGTCAATCCAGCCGTCGCCGTCATCGTCGGTGTCGGCGCTGTTGATTATGCCGTCTCCGTCTAGATCGCCGTCCGGGTTGAGTGTGACTGCTGCAGTTGCTTCACTGACAGTCATGACCTGAACTATTCCATATGCATCGGTGTGCGTTACTGTCACGGTGTATGCCTTGCCCATGACAGAACACACAGCTGCCGATTCACAAGATGGTATTGTGTATGTGGAACTTGTAGCTCCAGATACATCAGCATCTGCATCTGCCCATTGGTAGGCAAATGTACCCATTCCGTCGTCATCAGATAGGAGACTGGTGTCGGCGGTCAGGACCTCATCGTCATAGGAATCGCCTGTGACTGTGATGTCCGTGGTAATCATAGAGGATAATTCGGTTAGTGTAGCTATTGTTATCCAGGTGTATCTGCAACTGCTACTGGAAGAGTAGAAGTCAGAGCAATCAACGGTTGTTGATGTTCCACTCGGAGTTACAATTGTTACATCCCATTCATTAGCATAATAGTCACTGTATATTTCAACAATTGCTGTTCCACTAGTTAAACCAAAGCTTGGGCAAGATACGCCAGATGAACTGTCTACTGTAATATCACAAAGAACTGTGCCGTCAGAGTGTGTGACCTTCAATAGATGGTCATCATCACTGTACGCATCAAATCCTGTAATTGTGTAGAACGTTGTTGCCACATTCGAACCTAGAGTTGGATCGTTAGTGTTGACTACAGTCAGTTCGAATGTATCAGTTACTGAACCTGCTGTTGAAGCATCGTCAGTAGCGGTTACGACCACAGTGTAGACA